>Ga0209987_10000269_pt1 | contig 26322 bp, 38 predicted proteins | sample N074metaG_FD_182134 | JGI IMG/M metagenome (GOLD analysis project Ga0209987, IMG submission 182134) | Deep subsurface microbial communities from Kermadec Trench to uncover new lineages of life (NeLLi) - N074 metaG (SPAdes) (version 2) | ecosystem: Environmental > Aquatic > Marine > Ocean trench...
AAGTTACACTTTGGACCTTAACGGATACTCTTCAGGAATTTATTCGGCAATAGTTAGCAAGGGAAATACAAAGAGTACCGAAACTTTCACAGTGGGTCTCCAAACAGGATCAGGTGAAATCAGTATAGCTACAACCAAATTAAATTATGAGCCTGGAGAATCAATTTTAATTTTGGGTGATACAAAACCAAATATTCTTCTTACATTAACGTTAACAGATCCTGATGAAAATGAAGTGAAAGTAAAAGAAACTTTTTCGGACAAAAATGGAAAGATTACCGAAAGTTCCTTTAGAATACCTTCTGAGGCAAAGCCAGGAATATGGAAAATTAATGCCAAAAGCGGTTCAAATTTTAATATTTTAGAAATCGAGGTAACTACAATCACAATAGAGGGGATGGTGATAACGGTGGTAGACGGTGAGCAAATTCCAGGAGTAGGAAAAACTATCACTATTAAGGTATTAGGTGCTAAACAAACAGTAAATATAGAAATTATCCCAGAAAAAGGAGAAGTAATTGAATTATCATTTGTGGCTTCAGCTGATGGGAGAATAATTATACCTTGGATCATACCTCCAGAAATTGAACCGGGAACTTACACATTCAAAGCAACGGATTCCTATAACACTGCCGAAACAACATTTGAATTAAAGTAACGTCAAACAATTTTATTTCACCTAATTTGGAATTAAAGAATGAATCTTAGAGATAAAATTTCAGAATATCAAAATTTTCCTAAAAAAGGAATATTGTTTCGTGATTTTAGTCCCATTTTGAAGGATCCCTCTTCATTATCATATATTGCCGATGAATTTTCAAAATTTTTCCATCCTAAGGATATTGATTTGTTTGCAGGAATTGAATCGAGGGGATTTTTACTAGCAGGTATTCTTGCTGCTCGATACAATAAAGGAATGATTATGATAAGAAAAGCCGGAAAATTACCTGGGAAAACAATCAAGTTGTCATACAAAATTGAATATGGTAAAGGTACAATTGAAATTCAAAAAGATGTAATTAGTGAAGGTCAAAGAATAATTATTTGCGATGATTTACTTGCCACAGGTGGAACTGCAAAAGCATCTGCAAAATTAATCGAGAAGATAGGTGGGAAGATCATAGGTTTTGCATTTATTATTGAATTAACAGAGTTAGGTGGAATGAAAGGAATTAGTCAATACAAGTGTAAATCATTGGTGAAATACTAATGGAAAAAGATGTGGAGATTGGAATTTTTGGTGGCACAGGAATTTATGATTCAGGTTTGCTTGAAAATTCACAAGAAATTACAATTGACACACCATATGGAAAGCCATCAGATTCAATAACAATAGGAATTTTTAAAGAAAGAAAAATTGCCTTTTTACCACGACATGGAAAGAAACACACTATTGCTCCACATATGATAAACTATCGGGCAAATATTTGGGCTTTCAAGGAATTGGGAATTTCAAGAATTATTGCACCATCAGCTGTTGGAAGTTTAAAAGAAGAGATTAAACCTGGTAATTTTGTATTACCAACGCAATTTTTGGATTTCACCAAATCAAGAATAGGTTCCTTTTCTGAAGAGGGTAGAGTTATTCATATCTCAGTTGCAGATCCATTTTGTCCAGAATTACAGGCATCAATTGGAAAAGTAGTAGCTGAACAAGGTGAGACAATTTACAAGGATTGTACTTATGTATGCATTGATGGTCCAAGGTTTTCAACGAAAGCAGAATCAAAATTCTATAGAACTATAAATGCGGATATTATTGGAATGACTTTAGTACCTGAATGTCAGCTTGCAAGAGAAGCTCAGATGTGTTATGCATCAATATCTACGGTAACGGATTATGATGTATGGGCAGAAAAACCAGTTACTGCAAAAGAAGTATTAGAGACACTTGGAAAAAATGTTAAAAGAACAAAAAAAATTTTGGCGAATTTAATTGAAAAAATTCCTACCACAAGGGAATGTGCTTGCTCCAAAGCTCTAGAAGAGGCCGAATTTTAGTCATCAACAAAAGATTCTCTTTTCAACCCTTCTGGAAGGGAAAGATCACCCTGAAGAAGATTTTTCTGCAATTGTATTATTACATCATCAACATTGTATCCAAGTGATTCTAATTTTTTTTCAGTAGTTTTTGATATTTTTGCTCCTATGTTTTGTCCTCCAATTCTACCAAAAGCAATTGCAGTGAATCTAAAAGAATGATCATCAATTGTAAAATTTCCTGTTATTTTTGCTGCCATTTGGCTTCCATGAACGTTAGTGATATTAACTTTAAGGTTCATGGTAAAAATTAAATTTCTACTGCCTTGTTAACGTGATCATTTACCAAAAAGCTCCAGTGGTTATCATCCTCAACTTTGAAATTCTTGACTTTTAATGTGATAACATTCTCATCTAGACATTCATGTTTGATTTCACCATTTTCTTTTAACTTAATTAATTTCCACTTGTATTTACTCTGTTGAAGTTTACATATGGATACTGCCCATTTTGCATCTGGATCTATTTTTGGCATACCTACCGTTTCAGCAATTTCCTCAATTCCTAGTTGTTTTTCCTCACAAAATTTCTTTTTACATTTTGCACATCTCCACACATCAACTGAACCTATGGTTTTCTTGTCAATGTTGATGTTAATCACTCCAAAGTATACTGGTTGGTGCTTACAAGACTCTGTATCTATACTCAATGTTGTAAGCCAATGACTAGTATTATTTAGTTCTTGCATCATCATAAGGTTTTTCAAGTATTACACCGATACTATCAACTATTTTATTTTGTTTAAATTCAATATTCTCTTTTTCACATAATCTTCTATACATATTGACTGCAGTAAATCTTGGATGCATGACCTCAAATTCTGTTTCAGAAATATCAATAAAGGCACCTAATTCCATAAGCTCCTTAGAGGTTTTTAAGGCAAGATCCTTTGAAATGTTTAGTTTTTCTGCAATTTGTGATTTGTTCATTTTCCCATAACATGTAATCAAGAGGAATGTTTTAGCTTGTATAGAACTTAATTTAATTTCAGAAACTAGTTTCTCTTCAATTTGAGAGGTGTTCATGGATTTTGAAGGGAATCTCGAATAAATAAAGTATAATTATGAAATTCGTTTTTTAGTAAAGAATTTCCTTGATATTTTTAAAGAAAATCCCATGGCGATAAAATGAACGATTCCACCGATTATTATTGCTTGAATGAGATCATCCAAAATCCACCAAAACAAAAAGAATGTAGAAAGAGATGGAATAATTACAATAATTGAAATGATTGTGCCTTTTAAAATTATTTCTTTTATGGTTAGTTTATCTGCTTGTTTTCCATCAGACAACAAATTAACCATAGTTTTTGACAATAAAAACCAAAGATAATTTATATTTGGCAAATACTGATTTTTTCTGCTTGGCAAGTTACAAGGGAGTATATTCAAATGATCAATCATTAAATTTTGTAATTCCTATAATGATTATTCTATTTCTTGGAATAATTTATGTGATGACTCAAAGATCTGGTGATGGATTTGTAAGTTTCATTTTGATTGGAGTAGCTGCATTAACTATGTTTTATTGGGTAAGAGTATTAAAGAAAATGACAAAAGACCAAAAACCAGCATTTTCAGCAAGAGAAGTAGAACCAAAAAATTGGGTTTATGATCTCATTAAGGGTGACGGTGATTTTGTATTTGTAGCCGAAGTTCCAGGGCCTGAAGATAAAATAATGGTAAGACTGATTGATGGAGTTTTGTATGTACGCGGCACGGCAAATTTTTCAAAAGAAATTCCAATTGAAGGATCCAATGATATGCAGATCTTTGATTTCAAATATAGAAATGGTGTTTTGACTTTAAGAATCAAAAAAGGTTAGAGACTTTTTGCTAATTCTAATTTTTGTGGTAGATATTTTTCAGTAATATTCGTCAAACCATACTTTGAGAATGCCTCAAGTTCAGCTTTTCTTTTAATTCGTAAAAATACGTCCAACTCTTTTTTCCATATTCCATCTTGATACCTAGGGTCTTTTTGTAAATCATGACATCGCTTAATATCAGATTCCGTCATTGGGATAGTTGGTAGTTTATATTTTTCAATATCTGTAGCCCACACGCCAACCCATTTGGCATCTGGAACTGTTAATTCTCTAAGATGTGCAGCGTTAGCAGAACCTGATTTTATTACCATGGCAATATGTTCTCCATACACGTCACCATCTGTTAAAATAATAACCGGCAGTTTCATTTCATCATGTAGTCTTTTCAAAAGAGTTCTTGTAGAACGTGGAGCTTGTCCGCCAGTATTAATTATAATTGCCTTGAATTTTTTATCAATTTGTTCTTCAACAAATCTTGTGAACAATCCACCTTTTTCTATTGCAATAACAATTTCAGCAGTTGTATCAACTAATTCTGCTGTAGTCAAACTTGGGCCTATCGCATAACCATCAGGATGATTTGACAAGTTCATTGTTTTTCCCTCATAACCTGGAATTGTGTATTCAATGTTCAAGTCACCAAAAATAGAACTGCGTTCTTCAGGAAAGATATGAAAGTCTTCTCGTGCTCTTAAGGTAACTGCCTCTAAATCCACAATAATACTATCTGATTCACCTTGATCCTCAAAATCAATTTCAAAAGCTTGAGAAGAATAATAAATATCTCTTAAGGTTGATGATTTTTTTTCAATCGTTAATCTATTTGCAAAAAATGCAAGCCATATTAATTGTGTAAAAGATCTTAATTGAGAGGTATTTTTTGAGCTTCTAAGAGCTGTAGCGTTTCCTAAAACGTATTGACGTATTTTTTTATCATAAACGATGTTACTAACTGATCTGCTGGGAATAGAAAATTTTGGAAATCGTCCGTTATCTAAATCATCATAGATTTTTGCTCCATGACTTTTAAGCATCTCAAGAATGTTTTTTTGTTTTTCTTGAGCCTTTTTACTTAATTCCCTTGTCTTGCTTTCAGATTTTTTACTCATTTTCTATGGGTTTCTCCTCTTGTAATATTTTTTGGAAATTTGGTTCTTTTTTCTTTCCCGCAAGTTCGGTACAGAATTGGGCGATTAAAGGAACATATTTTGCATAAAGGTTTGCTCTCTTTTTTGCAGCTTCTGCTTGACCTCTTTTATTCATAAAGACAGATAATTTTCTAGCAATGAATTGAATAGACAATTTTAATTCTCGTTCGATTTCTGGTCTATCGGCAACATTTTCCTTTCCTGCAGTTTTGTATGGAATCCTCGTAGAACAAACATGTGATACAATAACTAAGGGAGGATCCCCCTTTGCTTTATAGCGACTCCAATCAATATCATTCACAACTTTTAAGACTACATCACTTCCTTCATCATAAAGTAATGGAATGCGATTAGCAAATCGATACACTTTGATTCCACGTGTTTTAATATCTCCACCATAGGCTATTCCCATTTCTACAATAAATGGAAATCCTGAATACGCTGATGCATTACGCTGGATAACAGTAATGAAATCGGGGTTGAAAAATTTCCTCATTCCTTTCTCTAGTGGCATGTCTCCCAATGGTGCAAGACAACTAGAGTCAGGAGTCATAAAGTCATCAAATTTTTGTAAAGAATTGCATAGTTTGGCAAGTTCTGCATTGGTCATTGTTCCAAGACGTTTTTCAGGCTTGAATCCGGCAAATTTTGCAAATTTTATAGCGGTTGTAGGACCTACTCTTTGGAATTTTTTTGTCAAAAAGGCAATCAAAGTTTCTCCTTGAACGGTGTTTGCTAATTGTTTGTAGTATTGGCTTTCAGGATCCATATCTACTGATTTTGATGTAGAATCTCCAAAGTCCCAATATACTAATTTTTTATTTGGAACATCTACATCCTCAATTTTTATTTTATTTAGTTTCTCAAAATCCATTTTAAGAAATGACATTAAAGCAATTACAACTCTTACTTGTCTTGAAAGAGTTTTCCAACGTTTCCTAGCTTTATCCATTATTGCAGTAAAACTAAAACTCTTTTTTGAAAGGCCCAAATCTTTTCTAACTTTTTCAATCATTGCGTCATCTATTGTTGGAATTGCAAACTGGGATTCAACTATCATTCTTCTAATGGTTTCAACGTCAACTCCATACGGATGAGGTCTAATAATGGTTGGAGGTTTTGGCATTGTATTGATCATTCGAGGGTAATGATATTTTTCCCCTTTAGGATCCTCAAAAGTAATAGAAGCATATGGAGTAATAAGAGATGTTTGATAAACATAATCTCTAATTTTGGAGCCGGCTTTTGAATAATCACCTTCTAGAAAAATGCTAATGGAAAGACCTCTTTTTGAAACTTCTTTAGTTTTATGTTTTAAAATAATAGGTTTATTCTTTTGAATATCTAGCAATAACTCAAATTCGTCCGATATTTTTCCATCTGTTGAACTTTTGATGGTTACAGGTTTGTTTATTGTAATTTGTCCATAAAGAATTGCCATGGTTGCTCCTAAACCAAACATTCCTCTTGCTTGTTTTAATCCGAATTTTGATCCATAAAGTACTACTCCAAATGCCAATGGAATATATTTTGGTTCGATTCCGGGACCATTGTCCTTAACTGTTAAAATGTATGGTTTTGGATCAGGTTGGTCAGGATCAACTGCCTTTATTGTTAAGCGAAGGTCAGGAAGAATACCTATTTGATCACATGCGTCGAGGCCATTTTCTACAAATTCCCTTACTGCTGTATATAATGACCTTGAAGGATTGCTAAAACCAGCAAGATCTCTATTCCTATAGAAGAACTCACTTGGGGAGATTTGGTTAAATTTTTCCTTAATCGAAGACATTTTGATCTTCCCATAGTTTCATCTTCTCTTGTTTTCCTCGTCTATTTGCTGCTTCTAACTTGTTGTAAACTGTTCCGTGCATACTTCCGCTCGATATAGAAGAAATTGCATCTACTGCTGATCGAAGTTGGATTGGATCTCCAATTATTGAAACAGTTTTTCCATAAACTGAGATTAGAGTTCCACTTAGGTTTTCCATATTTCGTCTTGCCTTGCCGCCTTCTCCAATAATTCTCCCTTTAATTCTTTCAATATTTGAACTAGATTTTCCAGCAAATTCTCTTAAATCAATAACATGTAAAGTATTTTCTCCTTTAATCAAAGTCATTGCATTTTCTGGAGAGAACCCCCTACTAATTGCAATTACAATTTCCATTGATTTAAACGGTTCAATTTTTTCAACATTATCATTTGATCTAATCAAAACTTCGCCAGAATCACCATCAATATCTAAGGTTACATGACAAGTTTGTTCAATTTTAAATTTAACATTGCCAGATTTTCCAATTAATACAGCTATTCGATCATTAGGTATTCGAATTAATTTTTCAAAACTCATCGTATTATTTCCTCAAACACTTTTGCTGTGTCATTTACAGTGATTCCTCTTTTAGAAAAGAATCGAGTTATGTTATTAATATCTCTTTTAAGAAATTCTTGAGCATTAGGATGTCTAAGATCAACTGCAGAACCAAGATCAAATAGAACTAATCCTTCATCTGTTTTGAAAATATTATACTCTGAATAATCAGCATGAACTAATTTTGCCTCCTGATAGAGTTTTTTAATTATTGAAATTGACTGGTGGTAATCCTTTTCATCAATATCCGAATTCAGTAAAACCTTGGCTGGAGAACCGTTTTCACCCACAAATTCCATGACAAGTACATTATTTGTAACATGGATAGGTTCAGGAACTGCTAATCCACATTTATGACATTGTGAAAGGTTTCTAAATTCTTTTTTTGCCCACAGATAAACCAGATTTTTGGTTCCTTTTTTTAATTTTGAAAACCTAGGATCGCCCGATATGTACTGTTCTCTTTTTTTAAAATTTGATGTGCTCACCAAATAAATTTTCAAGGCAATATCTAAATTATTTTCATCAACTGCCCAAAAAACAACGGATTCTTTTCCAGCATTTATTGGACCGTTAACGTATGCAATAATATGATCAGTGATAAGTTTGTAAAGTGTCATAACGGTACGTTTATCCAAAACTTCATTGACCACTTTGCCTTTCTTGAAACCATCTTTAAGCTGTTTTTTTCTAGATTGAGAATATAGTTTTTCATCAAGTTTTGATTCTAATTTTCTGCTAATATCACCTTGCAACAAGTTGTTTTATTTTTACTAGATAAAAGTGATTTCTTTTGTTTGAATTAAAGATAAGAAAAATTAAATCATTATTCTAAATCCAATAAATAAAAATATCACATTTTATAAACAATTAGAAAGGGAACTCCGTTAATTATTTTAATTCCATTTTCAGAACCTACTCCTAATTCAAGAGAAAGTGAAATTGTTTTTTTTCCGACCATGTTGATAATCTTAGCATTTTTTAGTAGATTTTGAGCTTCTTTCTGTTCAACTATTTTTTCGCCGTAAAAGCTTTTACTGATATTTATGTTAAAATTATCTTTAATAATTTTTTTTCCTAAAAGATCAATGTCGCAAATATTTAGCATATGATTTTGTTGATTATCCAAAATTTTAACTGAAAATTCCATCATGCATATTTGCCTTTCAGAGTTGATTTTGCGCCACAGGCATCGCAAATTAAAAATGAAATTCTGTTTTCTTTAAGGATTTTTGTATCTGGGCTTTTACAAGTGGGGCATTCAAGATAGTCTTTGACATAGATTTGAAAAAGACGTGTAAAATCATCTGGTGCCCTCCTGCCTACGAACATAGCTTTATCTCCTAAACGTTCAGCCGGTACTGCAAATTCTTTTGAAAGGTATTGTAATACTTTATCAGGATCTCTACGAAGAATCTTAGGAAATTCTGAGAAATTTCGAAGGTAAGTTTTTTGTCCTTCCCACATCACATCAACAACTGGTAATTCAAATCTGGCTTTGGTTTCCTTTTTAGAATCACCAATTTTATCTTGAATTCTTTTAAGGAGAAATTCATAGTCAGATTTTGTCATTCATTACAAAAGCAGCTTTGACCCTATATGGGTTTTTGAAAAAGAGGAATCATGTGGAATTTTAAAATTATTCCATTTTTCCTATTCGGAAAACCTTAGTTCCACATTCTGGACATGTGCCTTTTACAGCAGGACGTCCATTCTTTAGTGTAGTTTCTTCAGGATCTTTTATGTCCCTTTTAGCTCTACATTTTACGCAATATGCTGTTACCATTCTAAAAAATCTCCAACTTTGTTCTATTTAGGGGGAGGCTGTGAAAATTATTTAACTACAGACTAGATAGGTGTAAATTTTTTTATGGTTTAGGAAAGAGATATTTTAAAAAATTGCATTAAAAATTGTAAAATTTTTATTATTATTTATAAAAATCAATTAACTTTTAATTTTTTTATCGTTTTTGCATACATAGTATAATATTTGGCAAATTTACCAATTATAAACACCCTAATTGTACAATCTTCAAAATGGCATCAAAAAAAGGAATTACCCTAACAATCATAATTTTGGCAGCAATTACTGCAGGTAGTTTTCTATTTTGGTTGATTCCTCAACAAAGTCAAATATCATTAGTAATTTCAGACCATGAGAATTATCTTGATGGAGTAAAAGAAATTCATTCTATTTTAAATCAAACAATCTCCACAGAGTTTCAAAATCTGAAAAATGAAAATATTTCACCTGATGAATACCTCCAATTCGCTGATGCCACATCATCACAAATTACAACCCTGATAAGTGAATATGTAAAGTCAAAACCACCAAATAAATGGCAAAATAGCTACATTAGCTATATGGAAGCCTTGAAAAATTTCAATTCTTATGTGACTGAAACCAAAGTTTATGCAAATTTAGTTAAACAAGGTAAAACAGACCTCTTGGATGAAACGTCTACAAAAATCGAGTTCTTCAAGTCTGAGTCAGAAATTTTAATAGAAATATCAGATAATTCTAGGCCAAAATAGCCTCAAGACCGAATTATAATATTTTGAATTGTTGGTAATTGTTAAAAAGGAATTATGTAATAATATAAAGAATGTCTCAAAAGTCGAGCAAAGTAGAGAAGGATGTTAGTGCAGCTAAATTCAATAAATTACTCGTAATTTGTATCGATAGAGATAATGATGTTGGAGAAAAAGCAGGAATAATAACTCCTGTAATTGGACGAGATGCCTGTATTGAGGCAGCACAAAGATTAGCATTAGAGGACCCAGAGGATGCGGATTCAAATTCAATTTTTGCGGCTATTAAAACATATGAAGACTTGATTAGTAAAGGCTACCGTGCAGAAGTAATTACTGTTGCAGGAGTTAAAAGTAAAGGTGTACAAGCAGATGAGAAAATTCTTGCGGAAACTAAAAAAGCCTTAGAAAAATTTTCTGCAAATGGAGCAGTAATTGTTTCAGATGGGGAAGATGACGAAAGCGTTGTTCCAGTAATTCAGAATATTCTTCCCGTTGTTTCTGTTCAACGAGTAGTTATGAAAGTTAGTAGAAGTGTGGAATATTCTTATGCAGTTTTTGGGAAATATCTAAAAATGATTGCATATGATGCAAAATACTCTAAATTTTTCTTAGGAGTTCCAGGAATACTTTTGTTAATTGGTGGAGTTGCGACTGTGATAGGATATACAACTGAAATTACTGCCGTATTGGTTAGTATTTTGGGTGGTGCGTTTCTGATAAGAGCTTTTGATATTGATAGAGCTTGGTCTAATTGGGCAAAACCTACACCTATGGGATTTATTCGAATTTTTACCATGGTTACAGGAATCTTGTTAATGTTATCATCAGTACCAGCTGGAGTTAATGCAATAGATGAGAAATTATTAGAATCAGAAACAGAAATACTTTCAATTCTTTCAAATGAGATGATAATCGGACAATTTGTTTCTGGAGCATTACCGATTTTATGGATTGGAATGGGTTCGATATTTGCAGGAATCTTACTTAGTAATTGGATGGGAGGGGTTCCACGACAGATTAGTGATTTTCTAAGGATAGTAGTATTGGTGGCATTGTACCCAACAGTGTTTCAATTTACAAATATTATGATAAATGACGAAAGTTCCTTCACTTTAATTCCTCCATTGTTAGGAGGCCTTGCTGTTACCTTAGTTTCAGCCACTATTTTGTTCAAAAAATACAGAAAGCACAAGAACCAAGAAATGATTTCTGATTAAATTTTAAAAATTCCCTATTCAGAGACAATTGTTAAAAAAAACATTGATATTTTCCGAAGTATTTTAACAATCAAAAGGTGATTTAGATTAACAAGATAAAAGATACAATTTTTCATATATCTGGAATATACAAAATTTATTCAAAAAAACTTGAAAAGGACATAATACATGGTGATATTCCAAAACATGTTGCTCTAATTTTGGATGGCAATAGAAGATGGGCAAAAAGACATCTCGCCATTACAAACGGAGGTCATTGGAAGGGGGCAGATGCAGTCGAAAATTTACTTGATTGGTGTGAGCAACTTGATATTAAAATAATTACCTTGTACGCCCTTTCAGTAGAGAATCTTGATCGAAAGGATGAGGAATTAGATTATCTATTTGAATTAATTCGCATTAGACTAGAAAAATTGTACAATGATCCTAGAATTCACAAAAATAAAATGAGAGTTTTGGGCATTGGCAGAATTGAACTATTGCCAGAATCTATCAAAGAAGTTCTTCAAAAATTAGATGATGCTACAAAAGGGTATGATGAACATTTTCTCAATATTGCTTTAGCTTACGGAGGCCAAATCGAGCTAGTTGACGCAGTAAAAAAAATAGGTGAAAGGATCTTGGATGGATCGCTTAAAGTTAGTGACATTGACAAAAAAGAGATAGAATCAAACCTGTATACCTCACATCTACCTCAACCATCACCAGATCTGATTCTGAGAACTTCAGGGGAAAAGAGATTAAGTGGTTTTCTAATGTGGCAAAGTGCTTATAGCGAATTAATTTTTATGGATATTTTTTGGCCTGAATTTAGAAAAATTGATTTGATGAGAGCAATAAGGATATTCCAAGAAAGAAAAAGGAGATTGGGAAAATGATAGAAGAAACATCATCTGGTGTAGTATTATTTAGAAAAGAAAATGAAAAAATATTGTTTTTATTACTTCATTATCCGTCAGGTCATTGGGATTTTGTTAAAGGAAAAATGGAGAGTGGTGAATCACCACATGAAACTGCAAAACGAGAAACTAGAGAAGAAACAGGAATTATTGATGTAAAATTTTTAGATTATTTTGAAGAGTGGATTCAATATAATTTTCAATTTGAGGGGGAGCTTGTTCAAAAAAAAGTAGTTTTTTTTTTAGGAGAAACAAAAACAAAAGATATTAAAATTTCTCATGAACATCTAAATTATACTTGGATGGATTATACTACCGCCATGGAAAAAATAACTTTCGATAATGCAAAAACGGTCTTATCAAAATCATACGCTCTACTTTCCAAGACTTTGTAATTGTAAATCTTTTGCTACGTCAGTGGGATTTTTAGCATTTAAAATAGTTCGACCCACAATTAAATAATTTGTTCCAGCAGAAATTACTTCATTAACATTACCTCCTTGGGTTCCCACACCTGGAGAATATATGCTCAGTTTTTTTCCTACTTGATTATGACAGTAGGAAATAATTTTAGGAAAAGTTGCCCCAACTATAATACCGTCTACTTTGGACTTTAGGGCCCAATTCAGAAATAATTGGTAAAGTTGTTGTTTCTTGCCCATTTTAATTTCCATATCATAGGCTAATTTGGCCTCAGGGGCACTCATGTGACACAGTGTTATTACTCCTTTTTCCTTTTTGTGCGAGGATTTGACCAGATTTTTTAGACTATCAAGTCCCATTATTGGATTTGCAATTACAGCATCAAATCCCAAGTTCCATAAATTTTCTATTGTTACCCTATTGGTGTTTTGGATATCATTTAGTTTTATATCAGCAATTGTCTGTAATCCATAGCTATGAGCTGTTTTGTTAATTTTAGATATTTGTTTTGATCCAAGTGGTAACAATAGATGGAAATTGAGTTTAATTGCACATAGATATGGATGAAGTTTCCTAATATTCTGTATTGTTTTAGATTCTAAATTTTTAATAGAATTATCATAGTCATTGGCAAGAATTACAAAGCCGTTACTTTTTGAAATTTTTGAAATTCTAGTTTTGAAGGTGACCATAATTTACTAGAGGATGAGTGTCTTTTAGTTTTATAATTTTCATATAAGAATAACCATGCTCAGATGGGATTTTCACAAAGGAGGGTTCAGAATTATTATTTGTAAATTTTAAAAATGGTTTTTGAGGATCATTATCAAGAACCACATGACAAAAATATGATGTTCCCTCTTCCGTAAAATTCATGAATACGCCAATCAGCCATATATCATTATGAGGAAATAGAAATAAGGGGAAAGGGTTTTCTTCAAAACCATAAGTTAGTTTTGTTAGACTTGCCAAATCCTCAAGTTCTATTGGCTCGTATCGATCTGCCGTTCCATTTCCAGGTTTCAGAGTGTCTGGAAGTGATTTTATACGAACAATTGGAGAGTAAAGTCTACTTGCGTCTGAAGTAGAGTTTACAATTTCTGTTTGCTCTTTTCCACCTTTAAGAGTATAACAAAGATAATGACCCTTGCTTTCAAGTGGAGTAAAATACACAATTGGTTTTTCTTTTAGAATGTCCATTTGTACAGATAAAATTTTTTTTCCTTCATGGTCATGAAGAAACGAAATACGAGGAGCACGTTCCAACGCGCAAACTAATCTGGAAAATTCTAAAGTTGAAGAAACTTGAATGTAACGAGGTAATTTATCCACAATAGTTTTTTGTATAGTACTAAATTAAACTTAACCTAATTTATTCAGCCTATCTTCTATCAATTACATTATTGATATCTGGACCTGTTCCAATTATTGTAACAGGCGTGTTTAATTTATCTTCAATATTATGAATGAATGATTTTGCTTCATCAGAAATTTCTTCAAAGAATTTTTTTCCTGCACAGTCTGGAAATAATACATCTAACTTTGTAATTGAAATTTGCGTAGCGCTGTTAAGCATGATTGCACGCCTAGCTAAATCAAAATTAAAATCTGCTGCACGTCTTTGTCTACCAGTGACAGTTCCAAATTCAGACCAACCTTTTCTCTCTGCCTCTTGGAGTGATAGTTCATTTGCCAATGGTCCTGTCCCTACTCTAGTCACATATGATTTGAAAACCACAATCACCTCATCGACCTTTTTAGGTCCAAGCCCAATGTCGGCACAAATTCCTGAGGCTGTAACATCTTTTGATGTTACAAAAGGATAGGTTCCATGCCATAACGAAAGAAATGTTCCTTGGGTACCCTCAACTAGAACATGTTCATTTGATGAAAGCGCAGAATTTACTTCTGCTGGTACATCAACGATTAATGATGCAAGTGAATCTACATCTTTAGCCATTTTTAATACACGCATTGCCCTATCAGCATTTGCCGGGCCTGTGCCTGACCCGGTACTTCCTATTTTCTCTTTTAAATCCCCTTTTGAGTCACTTTTGAGATGTTTTTCCTCAATAATACCACAATTCCTATCAACAAATGATCTTCCAGATACACCAAAATCTTCAATTTCTTTTAATAGAATATTAGGATTAATTACAACTCCTGGCCCGATCATTACTTTGGCATTTTTATTTAAAAATCCACTTGGTAACATTCTAACTTTGTAAACTTTATCACCATCCTGAATTGTATGGCCAGCGTTTGGACCTGCTCCTCCACGGACGATGATTTTTGGATTATCTTTTTTTGCAAGATATGAGATTATTTTTCCCTTTCCTTCATCACCAAAAAAACCACCAACGACTACGGTAGATGTCACATTTTTCAGCTAAAATTCCGTTTATTTAAGCTAAAGTGTTTACCCATTATTTATTATTCAACTAAAATTTGAAATAAATTATTGTCTGAACCAAATTATGCAGGAAACATCATAGTTATTTTAGCAAATCTTCCAGACTTTCTTAGAACACCAATGTTGAAGAAAAGAATGCTGGAGTTTTTTGAAATGACAGAACCAGATAAAAAACAATTAATTAATAATGCTTTAGAAGCTGCCCCGATGATTCCATTTTTAAATTTCTCAAAACTATTCAAGACATGGTTAGAGATCCTAACCGTATTGCCGGAAGACCAAAGAGTAGAATTGTTTTCAGCATATATGAGTGAATTTTCTGAAAATCCTCGGAAACTAATTGCTTTTTATTTAGATGGAATCTTGGAAGTTTTTTTATCGCTAGACAAAGAAAAGCAAGAGATAATTTCTCAATCTGTTAAGAAAATAATCAATAATTTTGATAGTGAAAAGAAAAGAAAATTGTTAGTAATTATTCCAGATAATGCCCAAAAACATTTGAGATTTTAAGCATTTGGATTTTCATCTGGTTTTCTATTATCTTCATTTGTATAGTCAACAATATCACCCTCAGGAGTAAGGACGCCTGCAAAAATTTTCTCGTGTTTTTTTAAGAGTTTTCTATGATCTGGCATCGACATATCCAATCTCATTTCGTTCATTACCATGATCCTGTTTTCCTTCCATTCATTCCAACATTTGTTACACATTGGATATTTACTTGCTATAGGGTCTAATTCTTCAGTATCAGGAATTTGATTTTTGCATTTGGTACATGTTTGACTCATGTAATGAAGTAAGTTGAGACTCTTTTTATCTTTTATTGAATGTAAAGTAATAATAATTAACAAAGCCAAATTTACGTGTGAAGATAAAATGTCCTAAATGCAAAAAAATTGCAGAGTTATCAATGGACTTTACTTTTGTAAAATGTGAAAATTGTGATTTGGATATGAGTTATGGAGAATATATACAATTTATTGCACAAAATGACAATACATACTCAGACATTCTTGGTGATTATGTTGCTAGTACTGAGGGCCAATCCTCAGGGTCATTAGATGAGTGGGATTAAAAAATAGAACAAATGTCCATCAGATTAAAATAATTAGTTTAATGAATCTCTAAACGTAATTGGAATTTTTATTAGAAAATATACTAAATCTTGTGGGATTTCTAGTAGGGTTAGTAATAGGAATCGTGTCATTAATTGGTTTTAGAAACACAGGAAGTCCAACATTGTTCAGGTTGGCAATTGCGTTTTTCTCTATTAGCATTGGATTTTTTGTAATATGGGCTGGTTACATGGTAGAAGATTTTGTTATAAAATCAGGCCATTTAGAAAGATGGATACAAACTCTAGGTATTGCAATTCAAACGGTAGGATACTTTTTCATTGCTTTTTCTCATGGTATCAAATCACTTTTTCCAAAATCTAGTTACTTTAGATCTGTGGTAATTATTCCGTTATTCTTAGTATCCTCAGTACAGATAGAACATATTTTTAGATCTGTATCCTTTATTTTGCTTGCCTATGGTGCAATTGAAACAATCTTATCTTATTTTGAAAATAGAAACAAAGGAGCTATCTCAGTTGCAGTGGGGTTATCCCTTTTAGCTTTAGGGGAATTTTTGGGGTGGTATTCATTTGTATTCCCCGAATCTATATTGTATGTTGTTTCAATGACTATCAAAATTGCAGGTTTGATTGCCTTGTTCATTCCCGTAAGCAAGGTACCCCTTACCAAGATTAAATTTGATGATAGTTTTGATTAGCAGGAAAAATTAGGCTCGATTTTTTAAAAATTTCAATTTTGTCAAATTCTTTTATCTTTTTAGTATATTGCAAATTAGCATGCCACTATCATAGAAATTATAAAAATAATAGTAGAGAAAAAATGGCTGAATATCGCACACATTTGAAAATTATTGGAGACATACTTTCAACTACTCGAGATGATCTTCAAGATGAAGATGGTGCCACAGTAACTTATCTAATAAGAAAAGCTAACATTTCCCATTCAAGAATTTCATTAATACTAAAAACTCTGGTTTCTCAAGGACTACTAGAAAAAGTAGATTCACAGCGTTCAAACAAATACAAAATAAGTCAAACAGGAAGAGAATTTTTACAAGCATATCATACGTTTAGTGGCTTTGCGACTAATTTTGGTTTGGCCATCTAATCTTCAGTTTCTTCAAATTCATCTAAATCATCAAAATCATCTTCGAATTCTGTATCTTCGTATTCTGATGATCCACTAAGCATTTTAAAATAACAACTTTTCAGGATTAAAAACTTTTTCAAAAGAAAATGAATAATTAAAGAAAAAAATTAGTATAATTGAATGAAAGTAAAGTGCGATAAAGAAGGAATTGAAAAAGCAGCTAAAGTTGCCAAGGATGGAGGAATTATTATCTTTCCAACAGACACAGTTTATGGCATTGGATGTAACCCTTACAACAAAAAATCGGTGGATAAAATTTATCAAATCAAAGGTAGGTCTAAGACAAAACCTTTTCCTATTTTGGCATATTCCTTTGATGTTGCCTCTGAAATTGTCGAATTTGATAAAGATTCGAAAAAAATCGCTGATAAATTTTGGCCCGGTCCTTTAACTTTAATCTTAAAATTAAGAGATGAAAGATTAAAAGAATCTCTAAATCTAAAAGAAAAGATTGCTATACGTGTTCCAAACAATCCATGTTTGCTGAATCTTTTGAAAAATTCTAAATTTTTAGTTGGAACAAGCGCAAACATTTCTGGAGAAAATTCCTTTACAAAATCAAAAGATTGTTATCAAAAAATAAGAGAATATGATATTTTCTTAGATGGGGGAGATATTGAAGATAAAGGAGAGTCAACAATTCTGGAAATGGATCAGGGAAAGCCAATTTTTCACAGGTTAGGAGGGTTGAAAAAAGAGGAGATCTTGGAATTTATTTGAATTTAATAATTACCTGCGCCAGACATCTGGAACCTGAAACCAAAGAGGAAATAACTAGAATTTTAGGAGAATTGGGAGACTCTGAACCCGAAATAACGATAACTAGTATGTCAGGAATCCTAACTGTAAAAACAAAGTTAGATCCTGTTGAGGTGATTCAAAGAATTAGAGAGATGATAGTAGATGAACCTTGGAGTATTAGATATTGTCTTCGAATAATCCCTATACAAAAACTCTCAGAAACAAAAATTGAAGAAATTGAAGAAACAATCTCAGAATTAATTGGTTCCATACAAAAAGGAGAAACCTATAGAATATCAATCGAAAAAAGAAATTCTAGTATTTCAAGTCAAGAATTGATCACAAAAATTGCCACAAAAATCAAAAACAAAGTGTCATTAGAAAGCCCAGATAAAATTATCCAAATAGAGATTTTAGGAATAAAAACTGGAATTTCTATTCTTAAAAAATCTGATATTTTAAGCGTTGAAAAAACTAAAAGAAGTATGTCAGATTAGAATTGCTGCTTTATCAATCAAAAGATCTTCCAAAGGGTTTTTTGAGGAAATAGAATCGAGTTGTCTTTTTGTTATTTTGAAATGTTTTTTCAAAAATGATGAATTATCTTTTGAAAAAATTTCTACAATTAAAGGAGTTAATTTTCGATAGAGGATATCCAGTACCTTTTTGTTACCTACTGCAATCAAAATAAAATTATTTTTTTGATGAATTCCAGCGGAAGTAATTGCATCTGCAATTTGTCTTGTGACTGCAAAACGCATTAAAATATCAGTTTCAAGTTTTTTTGAAAGTAAGATGTTCTCTTTTTCTGATTTTGTGGAGATTAAAAGGATTTTTCTTAAATGATATGAATTTAGAATAAAATTAATTGAAATTGCTTGCAATTTAATTGTAGGAAATTCTTTTCTGAGATTATCAAGAAAAGAAACATTAATTTTTCTATTCCCTTTTATTTCCACAATCTGAATTAGTTTTTTTCCCGTATTAATCATAATTTTTTTGTTTGAACCACCATGAATTATAGGAATAATGCTTATCAAATCACTGTTTTTTATCAAAGTCATTTTTCCCTCCATAGCAGAGGAGTCTACCCCATTAACTGCAATCAAAATATTGTTTGTGTCAAAAATGGGCGCATTTTTTGGTTGGATCTCTAAGAGTAATTCAAGGAGCTTTTCAATAGTAACATCATTTATGTCTAATTCTAGCTGGTCAGTTGAAAATGATTTTTTTGCCCCTCCTACAAATTTTACAGTTACCATAATTTTGATTAATTCAAATGAGGAAATTAATTTTTCGTAGAGTTATTCGGTTTTTTCTTCGGAAGGTTCATTGATTTCTGAGACATCTGTGGTGTCAACACCTACTTCAATTATATTTTCTTCTGGTTCCTTATCTGGTTCCTTGTCTGTTTCTTTTTCTATCTCGAGTGTATCCTCAATTGGAGTGTTCTCATCATTTAACGAATCGGTTTTGGACTTTTTGGTTTCCTTTTCACGATTTTCCTTTTTTATAAATCTAGTAATATAACCTGCAATTTTATTTCTTAATCCCTTTGAGCGAATGATAGCTACCTCATCAAGTAATTTTTTATTATCAGTAAAACTTTCACTACATTTTGACTTGTGTAGGTCAAGTACCTCATATGAAAGACGTTTAATCCTATCCATTCTTCAAATATCAGTTTAGGGTTTTTTATACCTATATTCCAAGAAAATTTTTTGAATTTCTCTCCAGTATTGAGGTCATTTCATCATATTGTTTGTCTAAAATTTTTGAGGAACAAAAAACCACGCTTGGAATAAAACCAATTTGAGCAGGTTTCATTTCAAAACATTTTGAGAATCTTACTGGACCATCTGTTTCAACAAGAATTTTTTCTTCATTTGTTTTGGTTAATAATGTCTGTTTGTCATTTGCATAAATCATAACAGGGCCATATGAAACAAAAAAATCCATATCCATGGCCTTTTGAAGTTGTTTCTTGCTACCATCGAACCAATGAAGTAATGCATGTTTTGTTTTATATGAGGTCATTATTTCAAATATATCATCAATACTTTTTCGAGAATGAATAGAAATTGGTTTTTGATATTTTTCTGCAATAGATAAAAGTGATTCAAAAACACGAAATTGATTTTTTTTATCATCATCTGATTGAATATAAGTTGGGTCTAACCCAATCTCTCCAATCCCTGAAATAATATCTATGTTATCTTGAATCAAATTTATCATTTCATCGAGATCATCATTAGCACATTCTGGATGTATTCCAATAAAGGGCAAAACCAATTCACTTTGTTTGGAAATTTCTAAAGTTTTTTTGGAATTTAAAAAATCCATAGACACACAACATGCCTTGATTTTCATATGTTCCATTCCTTTAATTATATAATTTAGATCTTCATCATAAGCGGAATCTGATAAATGAATGTGAGAATCAAACAACCAAGTCATTATCTGGTAATTTTAAAAATAGTCTGTATAAATCGATTTCTTGGTGATATTTTTTCACACGTCATCTTTTATCATAATAGATAAAAAATTAAATTAATGAAATCGTCCGAGCTGGGTCTTTCTGCAATGTATAGGATTTTGAAGAAGGCGGGTGGAGAAAGGGTAAGCGACGAATCAGCTGATGAATTAAGAAGAGTAATTGAAGAGATTGCCAACAGTATTGCAAAAAGTGCAGTTGATATGGCTTCTCATGCTAAAAGAAAAACAATCAAAGCAGAAGATGTTAAACTTGCTTCAAAACCATTTTCCAAATTCTAATCTAAAGAGTTTAATTATTCATTTTGTGTTTTTCAAAACGGTACTCTGGCAGAACGGTTATGCGTGGGCCTGCAAAGCCTATACAAGGGGGTTCGACTCCCTCGGGTACCTTTCTTATTTATTCAACAATTACCTTGCCTGCCATCCAAGGATGCAAGGTACAAAAGTAATCAAAAGTACCCCGCTCATCAAAAGAAACGATGAATTTTTGTTCTGGATCTAAATGTCCGCTATCAAATAAGTCACTTGGTTCATCATAAAGACCAGAAGTTACAGTATGAAACGCTACGTCTTCATTGGACCAAGTTACTTGTTGTCCTTGTTTTATTGTTATGATTGATGGCAAATAACACGAATTTGTTTCTTCACATCCTGGGCGCGATACTTTGATTGGCATTATCACATCAGCCTCAATTACAATTTCGGTTTTTTCTGTTTTACTTTCTGAATCATTACTCTGTAGTGTAATAGCAATTATCACCAAAATTATTCCAGAAATTATCCCAACAGATATTCCTTTTTTTCGCACAACACATCACATTTAGGAGCAAGTTATTATGTAATTACCAAATTCTCTAAATATATAACATAATAGAAAAACTGTTTGGCTCAAAATGAAATTGGTTTGCTAGAGTACATTCCTGATTCACAATCATTATTGATTGAGAAGAAGCCGCCTCCACCATTAGAGGGATTTTCTGAAAACATCCAAGATAGTATCCGGGAACATGCAGAAAACTCTAAAAATGAAGTTGAGAAAGGAAATAATTTTCTTCAGTGGGTCTTGACAAGGGTTTTTGAAGCTACAGAAGATGACGCAGCAGATGCAATCATTGATGGAGCAAATGACCTTGGAATAGATGCATATCTTCCCGTTGATTTTTCAGATAATACTATTCGTCTATTTCAATCCAAATATGGAACATCACATTCTCTTGAAGCAATAACAAAATTCAAAGAAGATTCAAAACGTCTTCTCGAAAAGGATATTACCAAAATGAGGCCAGAGTTGGCTCAGCTTGTAACAAAAATCAAAGAAAAAAAATTGAAAATAAAGTGTTGCTATGTAACTGATCAAAAAGTGGATTATAATGATGAAATTGTTGAAATTTTAGACATAGAAAAAATTATTCAAAGTTTATGGGATAGAATAAAAAAACCAGCAGCAGGTAAAAAATCCTCCATAAAATTAGAAAAAATGCTTCGTTATGATAACACCATTCTAGGAATTTTAAAACTTAGGGAACTTACAGATTTTGTTAATAAAAATAGAGAATATGTTTTTGAATCTAATATTAGGCAATGGATGCAATTCAAGACTTCGGTAAACAAAGGAATACGAGAAACACTGCAAAATAACCCAGGCAAATTTTTTTACTACAATAATGGAATTACAATTGTAGTTAGTGACTTTGAAGAGTTGGGAGATAATATCATAAAGCTATATGCACCTCAAATAGTAAATGGCGCACAAACATCTAATTCAATTCTTGATCATTCCAAAAGGACTAGAAACATGAATGGTTCCATGACAGTTACTATAATCAAAGCTGATGATGAACAGGAGCAAAATAATATTACAAGGTATCGAAATTCACAAAATTCTGTAAGAGGAAAAGATCTTGTTTCATTAATGGACTTTCATAAATCCATAAAGTCGCAATTAAAAAATTGTGGGTATTTTTATGAAATTCAAGCAGGATCTTTTGATACTAAAACAAAATCCAAACAATGCGAATACAGCGGAGATTCAACGTACAACAAATACCTTCCAGATAATCACAAAAAAGTGATTGTTGCAAAAGATGCAATTCAGGTTCTAATAGCTGGAATCGAACAAAGACCTACAGAGGCATATAGCTCTCCCGCACAATTTCTTCCACGTGGAAGAAAATATGATGATGTCTTTAATGATAACCTCAAAGATGATTACAGAGTTTTACTTTATCCCTATTTTGTAAAAGAATATGCAAAAAAAGCCTTGAAATATGGAAAAAAGGGTGGTCATAAAACAAAAAGATATGCTACCTTGTTTTATGTAGCAGTATACTTTAGAATTCTCCATAAAAAAATCCTAGATACCAAAGGAGATTTTAAAAAAGATGCGATAAAGCTTGAACCAATATTTCGTAGTTTCAAATTAAATTCTAGAATTCTTAAAATTACAGATGTTGTAGTTACAAAATTCCTAGAAGATACAATTGTTGATGACGAAATTGAATTAGCCAATACCAAACATAATTTCTTCTCACAACATGTATGGAATGACACAATGCTAAGGGTATTAGATAAAAAAATAAAGCAAGAAGAAGAGGAAATTCTGTCTTTAAAAAAACTAGTGGATAACTTATTTTAAATTTTAAAGGTAGAAGTCCAACCAAGTAAAAAACTTGCAGGAGGTTTACATTGACCAGACAAACTACCTTAATTTCCTATAACTTGGTGATATTTAACATGATTTTTTAAATAACTTCCAAATCCAGTATGTTTTTTATATTGATTAAAAAAAGAAGTGTGCTTTGGGATCTAAATTCAAGTGTGCAATTTGTAGTGAAGAAGTATCTACGCGTTATAATCCTATGAAAGAATGGTTTATTGAGGGAGTGTTATGCGGAGATTGCTATTCAAAAAAATTGAGTGAGTTTTATCCGGGTATTCATAAAAAGATTAACAAAAAATAGTTTTATTTTAATTTTGAATATTTGTTAACATTCAGGCAATTCCATGCAAGAGGATCGTCTTTAATGTTTTTTTCATCTAGAAATATAATATCAGTGACAGTTTTTTTCTTTCTTAATAATTTAACCTGAAAACTTTCAAATTTTTTACAACTGCAAATTTCATACAAACAAGCATCATTATCATTTTTATCGTGGTCTTCTGCAGCATGACCACAATTACAAGGGGCACTCTTTTTTACATCCTTCAGATATTGGTCAGAATAACTTCCCAGTCGTAAATATGCCTCGCCATCATGACCTTTTTTGAATCGTTCATAGTTTACTGATTTATCTAATTTTTTGAAAAATGAGATGTTTGATTGAGGACGCCCAGAATCAGCACCCATAATGAACCAATAACTATCACTAGATTCAACAAATCTTATCTTTATTGAATGATCAAACCACCAGTTGACTGTTTTTCGCCAAAGGTCAGTTGCCTGTTTTCTTTCAGTAAAAAGAGGGACCACATTCATACTTAGATCATAAAAACGATAAGCTAATCCTATAAAATCATCAAACCAAGGTATTGGAGAGTACGAAGACAATATCAAAAAACCACGGATGAAGGATATTAGTCTGTATCTGAATTAACTGTAATACCCTTATATCATGGTTAAAGGAATGTTGTACATGGTTTCGTATAGAACAAGCATGCAGATAGTTGGAGATCTTTTAACTGCTACTGAACAATCAGGCCGAGAAGGAATCAAAACAACAAATTTGCTTACAAAGGCTAATCTATCGCATTCCAGACTATCAAAATTTCTGTCAAATTTGACCGGAGCCGGTTTGATTAACAAAATAGAATTTGATGGAAGAAACACATTTGTAATTACCTCAAAGGGAAGACAATACTTGGAAACATATGTAAAATTTGCAAATGTTGCAGAATCATTTGGGTTGGAGCTTTAAACTTTATTTTCCAGATCTTCTTTTAACATTAGCTTTTTGTCGTGCTTTTCGTTCTTTATATGAACTGTAAAGAAAAATAATTGATATTCCTGCAATTGAAGCATAAAATAATGGAATATTGGGTTGTTCTCGAAATCCCCCAATAGATGGATCGATAAGTGCCATTGGTATGCTTACAATCAAAAAGATCATTATTACTAGGAGATACTTGTCCACAAATTGTTGGATTTGCAAAACCATATATCTTTTTGATTTGAAATTCTAAATAGAAAAATTATGATTAAAATTCTAGAAATTATAGGATTGGTGTTAATTGGCGGTACGGTTTATTCCTATTTAGGAATGATTGGAGACCCATTGCGTTGGCCAGTATTTTTTGGTTGCGCTGTAGGGGCTCTTGCAATTATTATTTATAGAAAAAAGATTAGACAAAGGGAAAATAAACCATAGTTTTAGTTTAGCTTTTGCTGTTTAGATAACTTTGATCAAATGCTTTTTAATCGGCAGATCTATAAAGGATGGTTCAAGGAAGTAGTGAGGGGAGCATATGACAGGTGACATAAAACAATGGTGGAAAGGATTAGGAAAACAGCTTGAAACAGATATCGAAACCCTAGATGAACCAAAATCATAAAAATAAAAAATTCTCACATTTTTATAAAGTTAAAAGCCTCGAACGGGGTACGAACCCGCGACCTAACGCTTACGAGGCGTTCGCTCTACCAGGCTGAGCTACCGAGGCGCTTTTGGCTTATTCTATCAGAGTTTATAAAAAGCCTTTCTGGTTTTGATCAGATGAAAAAAACTATTTCTGGCATTAGAGGGATTTTTGGAGATGATTTCACGCTAAGAGAAGTCCTTCAGTTTTGCAATAATTTTTCTTCGTTAATTAAATCTCAAAAATGTGTAATTGGTAAGGATACAAGACCATCAGGCATCATGGTTAAAGAAATGGCTTGTGCTGCATTAAGACAAAATGGCACAAATGTATTTGATCTTGGAACTGTACCGACACCCGTGGTATTTCATGAATCCAGAAACTTTGGTGCGGGAATTGTTGTTACCTCATCACATAATCCCATTGAATGGAATGGATTGAAATTCATAATCGATGGAAGAGGAATTAATGAGGATGAGCTGCCACAGATTTTAGAAACTTATGAAAATAAGCAGACATCTATTGGTTCTGAAGAGACGATAGAGTCATCATACCTAGAAGATGCTAAGAAGTTAATAGGAAATATAGAGAACACGCCTAAAATTGTTGTAGATATAGGGGGTGGAGCCGCAAAAGAATTTGCTCCACAGTTACTAAAAGAATTAGGATGCAGCGTACATGTGATTAATCCAGACTTGGAAGGATGTAATAGAGGACCTGATCCTACTGTTGACAGTTTAACTGAACTTGTTTCCATATCTTCAGAAAAAGATATAGGATTTGCTTTTGATTTAGATGCAGATAGATTAGTTGTAGTTAGAAATGGAAAAAAACAGACTCCAGATGTTACATTGGGTTTGGGAGTTGCCAAAGCTTTAGATCTTGGTTACAAAAATTTTGTTCTAAGTATTGACACTAGTGTTTCAATTGAGAAATTTATCAAAGAAAATGGCGGAGTTGTTCAACGCTCAAAAGTAGGTGAAGCAAATGTAATAGATTTGATGATAAAAACTAAAGCTCAAGCCGGAGGTGAGGGAAGTAGTGCTGGTTTTATTTTACCTGAATTTAATTTCTGTAGAGAAGGGATACTTACTAGCGGTTTAATAGCATCCATGTTAGAGAATCCTAGATTTAATGAAGTGCTGAATTTTATGGAAAACTATATTCAGATTAGAGAAAAAACTAACGTTGATTCAGCTTCTCAAGACAAAGTAATGGCAAAAGTTGCAAGCAAACTAAATACAAAATATTCTGAAGTAATTACTTTAGATGGGATTAAAGGGATAATAGATGAGGACAGTTGGGTTTTGATTAGAAAATCAAACACCGAAGACATAATCAGAGTTTCAGCTGAAACAAACGACCTAGATAAATGCAAGAATATTGTAAAGGAATCATTAGAACTAGTGA
>Ga0209987_10000272_pt1 | contig 26214 bp, 24 predicted proteins | sample N074metaG_FD_182134 | JGI IMG/M metagenome (GOLD analysis project Ga0209987, IMG submission 182134) | Deep subsurface microbial communities from Kermadec Trench to uncover new lineages of life (NeLLi) - N074 metaG (SPAdes) (version 2) | ecosystem: Environmental > Aquatic > Marine > Ocean trench...
CGGGTCGGAAGCCAACCGGCGCGGTATGACCCGTTTCGATGGCGGATACACCGCCTTGTTCGTCCGTCAGGCCAGCACTGGCGGGTTTGCCGGCAACTGGGCCAGCGGTGTCACCGGGCAATTATCCAGCGGCCATTTCTGCGCCAGTCTGGCCCAACGCTAGACAGCTCTCAGGAGACGCTGATGATCGAAATTACCGAACGGAAAGACGTATGGCCTATCTGTCCATATTGCGAGCAGGAACTCACCGACATTCACTACGAGCAACTGCGTGGCAAGTTCTTCCGGCGATACCTGTACTTCTGCTCCCATTGCCACAAGGTGCTCGGTGTGTCCGAACGTAAGAGCTTCTGGGTAAGCTGACGCCCCCACCGTCCACCGTTTACTGTCCACCGCTCATCTAATCCACCTCCAGCCCAACTTGCTTCATCAAAGCCAACGCGTTGCTGTGGTGAACCACTCCCGGATGGAGCCGGTAGTCGAACACCATCTCGCCCGCCTCTAGGTGGTCGCGCAGGTGGACGTTGCGCATGGCGTAAGGCACTCCGTCGTCGACCGTTGTGAGCGCCAGGTCGTGCGTCGTCACCAGGCCGATGGCGTGCCGGTCAAGTAACCCCCGGACGATGGCTTCCGCCCCGATGCGCCGGTCGTGCGAGTTGGTGCCGTGCAGCAGTTCGTCGATCAGGAACAGAACCGGCTCCTTCTCGGCCAGTTCCATCATCTGGCGCAGCCGCAGGATCTCGGCGTAAAACCGGGACTTCCCGTCCTGGAGCGAATCGCTTATGCGGATGGACGCTACCACTTGGAGCGGCGTGAGAGACATGGCGCTCGCCTTGACCGTCGCCCCGGCCAGGGCCAACACCGTGTTCACTCCCACGGCCCGCAACAGGGTGCTCTTGCCCGACATGTTGGAGCCGCTCACCATCCACAGGGGGACGTCGGCGTTCAACTCGACATCGTTGGGCACACACATGCTCGACGGGAGCAGCGGATGACCGAGTCCCACGGCCACGAGGCTGGGCGGCCCGTCGCGAACCGTGGGGAACACGTCCTCAGGATGGTCGTAGGCCCGGGCGGCCAACGAACTCAACGCTTCGAAGTCCCCCACGGCCGTCAACCACCGCGGAACGGCCGATCCGTATCGCCGGCGCCAAGCCTCGACGGCCATCGCCAGTTGGGTGGTTCCCATCACCAGCCCGAACAGCGGAATCGCGAACGGGTTCCGGCGGGAGTCGAGCCAATTGGCCAGTCGCTCCAGCCGGGCGATGGCTTGTGACGGGGGGAGGCCATCGCTGCCGAGGGCGTCGGCCAGCCTCCGGAGGTAGCCGTCGGTGAACGCCTCCCGTTCGAGTCGGGCCAGCAAGGCCACCACAGTGGTCAACGAACTGGTGGCGCGCTCGGCGTCGGCCACGACACGCCGCACGGTGCTGCGATAGAACCGGGCGAACAGCATCTGTCCAGCCAAAGCTGTCATGGGGACCCAACCGGGAAGCCCTAACAGCCAACCGATCACGGCCGCCGCTGAAACCGCCGCCACCCCGAACGCTACCATCCGCGACGCCCGTGTCAGAGCGGGCTCTCGTCCGGCGGCCCAGTCGGCCAGGGTCGGTCCCTCGAGCCGGTGGCCGACTTCAGCGCCCAGCACTGCCAAATCCTCTCTGAAGTCGAGCATGGGGGCGAGTTCCCGCACGGCACCCTGGCGAGCGAGGACCTGGTTCTGGTCGGCAGGGGCGAGGAGCCAGGTGGCGAGGGTGGTCTCGCCCTGCCGGGTCCGGGCGGCGCACAGGTACTGGAACAGGGAGGCGTCCCCGAAGAGATCGAGGTCGCCGGCGTAGGGATGCGGCGGATCATCGAACACCGAACCCGTGGGACCGTCGCCGTGCCACGTCCCGTCGAGTCGCGCCAGGGCGCGGGTGTAGAAAGCCGCCCGGCGCTCGGCTGATTGCCTCCGCCGCCGGGCTCGTTCGTGGCGCACACCGAGCATCACGAAGATTCCGGCCGGTACCAGCAACCAGGCGGCGTGAAACAGGTGCGACACGACCACCAGCCACAACGTCACTAGCGCGCCCAGGAACAATCCCATGCGGAGATTGCCGAGGAGATTTTCTGTGGCCAGGGAAGCGTCGGCCCGGCGCTGGTGGTTCCCCTGGCGCCTGGTGTACTCGACGCGTGGCTCGGAACGGTCTACCTTGTTCGTCATTCTCCTGCCATCCCCATGTCCTCCCGCCGAGGTCCGTGTGGCCGTGCGGTAATCTAGTCCCGGAGTGGCACTGCCGTTGTCTAACAGCACCACAGTTCCCCGTCACCGGGCCGATTCCACAGATCGTTCCAAGGCCCCGGCCCGTGTTTGATCTTACCCTCGTCGGTTTGGGGCACCTGGTGCTCGGTCTGCTCCTGACCTACGACATTCTGATGCACAAGCACCGCCCCGTGTCGGCCGTGCTGTGGTTGGGGATGGTGTGGCTGTTCCCCTATGCCGGCGTGCTCCTGTATCTCACGTTCGGCAAGGACCGCATCCATCGGAGTACCCGTGCCCGAGAGGCGGCCGAGGCACTGGTGGCCCAGCGGGCCATGGCCCACCCGACCGCCGAACGGTTGTTGTCCAGTAGCGAACAGAACGAAGCGCGCTACGCGGGGCATCCCGCCGAGCGTATCCTTCGCGCTACCGACCGGGTGTGTCGCAGCACGTGGCTGGTACCGGGCAACCGGGTCACCTTGCTGGTCGACGGCGATGAGTATTACCCCGAACTCCTGGCGGCCATCGACGGCGCCCGCGACAGCGTGCATCTCCAGACGTTCATTTACGCGCGGGACGAGTTCGGCTGGGAGTTACTCGATCGGTTGAAGGCCAAGGCCCGGGAGGGAGTCACCGTCCGTTTGTTGTACGATCGGTTCGGCTCGAGCGAGGCATTCTTCACCCGCATGTTCAAGGCGGCCGGCGAGGCCGGCGTCCACGCCCGGTCCATCAGCCAGGCCAATCCGCTCAAGGGACGGTTTCAGATCAACCTGCGTAATCACCGCAAGGTGGTGGTGATCGACGGCCGCACGGCCTTCGTGGGCGGGATCAACATCGGCAACGAGAATCTCAGTGGTTACACCAATGGTGCGCCAATTCGCGACTACCACACCCTGGTAGAGGGCCCCGCCGTTGCCGACCTGCAGCTGCAATTCCTGAAAGACTGGTATTACGCTACCCGCGAGCCGCTCTCGAGTATGCTGCAATCCGCCATGTTCCCGCGGCTGCCTGACGACGGTCCCGCCCTGGTCAAGGTGCTTCACGGGGGGCCGGTCAGGCTCGGCGGCAGTCTGGATGACGCGTATTTCACCGCCATCACCGCGGCGGAGCACACGCTCAAGATCACCACGCCCTATTTCGTTCCCGATGAGCCAATCGTGGAGGCCATTCGATCGGCGGCGTTGAAGGGAGTGGCGGTCGATCTGGTGGTGCCGCACAAGAACAATCACTGGTATACCGGGGCCGCGGCCCGGTCACTCTACGGCTTGCTGCTCGAGGTTGGGGTACGCATTCACGAACGGCGTCCACCCTTCATGCACGCCAAGGCCATGGTGGTGGATGATCACGTCTCGATCATCGGCTCCGCCAACCTCGACTACCGCAGCCTGCACCTGAACTTCGAGACCAATATCCAGGTGGCGGACTCGGCGTTTACCTCGGTTCTCTCGCAGCAGATCGACCGCGAGATCGACCGCAGTGTGGCGGTGACACAGGAAGAGCACGAAGGCCGCCCGGTCAGCCGGCGGCTGGTGCAAAATTTCTGCTTCCTGTTCCAACCGCTGCTATGACCCGACCGATCGGTATCCGGCCGGCCGGCCCGAACGATTGGCCGGCCATCTGGGGCATCATGGATCCCGTGATTGCCCGGGGGGACAGCTACGCCTGGGACCGGATGACCGCCGAACAGGCTCGGGCGGTGTGGCTCGACGCCGGTGCCGACGTGTTCGTGGCTCTCGACGGTGGTACCGTGGTGGGAACCTATCTGTTGAAACCCAATCAGCCGGGACGCGGCGCCCACGTGTGTAACGCGGCCTTCATGGTGGCTCCGTCCGCCCAGGGGAGCGGCGTCGGCCGCGCCATGGCGGAAGACGCGTTGGTGCGTGCCACGGCCGCCGGCTACCGCGGGATGCAGTTCAACATGGTGGTGGCGACCAACCAGCCGGCCATAGAGTTGTGGCGGAGGCTTGGGTTTGAAGTCGTTGGACGTATCCCGGGTGGATTCCGCCATGCCGAACACGGGTTGGTCGACGCACTGATCATGTATCGCGACCTGGTGGAGTAGCAATGGGTCTTCGGTGGGTGTGCGTCTTCTGCGGCTCGAGCCTGGGGGCCAAGGCGGCGTACCGGGAAGCGGCCGTACGGGTCGGCCGGGTTATCGGACGACGTGGCTGGGGACTTGTGTACGGCGGCGCCGGCAAGGGTCTGATGGGGGCCCTGGCCGACTCGGCCCTCGAGGCGGGCGCTGAGGTGATCGGCGTCATGCCACGGTCGATGGTCGATCGGGAGATTGCCCACCCCCGTTTGACGGAACTGCGCATCGTCGAGACCATGCACCAGCGCAAGGCGCAGATGGCGGAACTGGCCGACGCCTTCGTGGCGCTCCCGGGAGGTCTGGGTACCCTGGAGGAGCTGTTCGAGACCTGGTCCTGGGCCCAACTCGGAATGCACGACAAGGCGTTCGGCATCGTCAATGTGGCAGGCTACTTCGACCCGCTCAGGCACATGGTCGAACGGATGGTCGCCGAGGGTTTCATTCCCGCTGCCCAGGTCCAGCGGCTGGTGACCGGGCCGGATCCCGACACCGTGCTCGAGTGGCTCGCCCGGCACACGTCGTAACGAGTACGCCTGCCCGGTTGCGCCGACTTCCGCCGGGAACATATTAACCCGTCTCCGGCGTTGTGCCACGAGAACTGCACGACCGACGAGTACCGACGCTTACCATATGCCGCTGGGAGTCTGAATGGCCCACACCGTCTCTAAGGAAACGACCACCAAGTGGTACAAGGTCCTCGAACCTGACGAATTGGGCGAGGGGAGAGTCAAGCCCGTCACCTGCGCCCACACCACGCTGTGCCTGACGCGCTTCGAGGGGCGCATCGCCGCCTTGAGCAACAAGTGTCCCCACCAGGGGGGCCCGTTGGGCGAGGGCTCCATCGAGAAAGGCATGCTGCGCTGCCCGTGGCACGGCTGGGATTTCCATCCCACCACCGGAAAGTCCCCGGGCGGATACGACGACGGCGTGCCCACCTATCCGGTCGAGGTCCGTGACGACGGCGTCTACGTAGGATTGCGGGACCAGCCGGACCACGTGCGAACGGTGGCGGACCTCATGGTGGAGACGATGATCAACTGGGGCGTCAGGCACGTGTGGGGAATGGTGGGCCATTCCAACCTGGGATTGGCCGACGCCATCAGGCGGCAGACCGAAGACGGCCACCTTCATTACTACGGTATCCGTCACGAAGGCGCGGCATCGTTCGCCGCCTCGGCGTACGGAAAACTTACCGGCAGGCCGGCCGCCTGCATGTCGATCGCCGGACCCGGCGCCACCAATCTCCTCACCGGCCTGTGGGACGCCAACGTGGACCGAGCGCCGGTGCTGGCCCTCACCGGGCAGGTCGACACCCAGGTGCTCGGCCCGGGGGCCTTTCAGGAGATCGATCTCCAGGCCGCCTTCGGGAAAGTGGCCCAATGGAGCCAATCGGTCCTCCACACCAGCCGTCACGCGGAATTGATGACGCTCGCCTGCAAGAGCGCCATCCTGAACCGCGGTGTGTCCCACCTGATCTTTCCTGATGAGGTCACCACCATCCCGGCGGAAAGTGCTACCGCCGGCCGGCCGGCCGGTCGCCTGACGACCCGGGAAATTCATCCACCCGACGATGCTCTCGCCAAGGCCGTCGACCTGCTCGGAGGCGCCAAGCGCCCGGTCATCATCGTGGGTCACGGGGCCCGGTTCAACATGCCGGCTGTTGTCGAGTTGGCCGAGGCGCTCAACGCGCCGGTGGTCACCACCTTCAAGGGGAAGGGGCTGATCGCCGACAACCACCCCTTGGGATGCGGCGTCCTGGGGCGCAGCGGCACGCCGATCGCCAGTTGGTTCATGAACGAGGCCGATTGCCTCCTGGTGTTCGGAGCCAGCTTCAGCAATCACACCGGCATCACGCCCAAGAAACCCACCATCCAGGTCGACTACGATCCCATGATCCTGGGGAAATTCCACGCGGTCGATGTGCCCGTGTGGGGTGAGATCGGTGTTACTGCCCGACTCCTGCTCGCTGGCCTGGGGCGCGTTGCCACCACCGACCAACGCCCGGAGGTGGCCGAGCGGTGGCGCATCTGGCGGGCGGAGAAGGTGCGTCGGGCGGCGGACTTCAGGGGCCGTGGAGTCGGCGCGGCGGCGCTGTTCGAGGCGCTGAACCGGCAGGTGCCGGCCGATGCCATCATCGCTGTCGACGTGGGGAACAACACCTACTCCTTCGGCCGCTACTTCGAGTGCCAACAACAATCAGTGCTCATGTCGGGGTATCTCGGTTCCATCGGCTTCGCCTACCCAGCAGCGCTCGGCGCCTGGGCGGCCACTCAGGAAGACGACCCGCGGTTCCGGGGCCGCAAGGTCGTGGCGGTGTCCGGGGATGGTGGCTTCGGGCAATACATGGGGGAGTTGACTACCGCCGTGAAGTACGGCATGGACATCACCCACGTCCTGTTGAACAACGACGAACTGGGGAAGATCAGCAAGGAGCAGCGTGCCGGACAATGGGACGTGTGGCAAACGTCGCTCCACAACCCCAACTTTGCCGCCTACGCCGAGAATTGTGGCGCCATGGGCATCAGGGTGGAGTCGCCTGACGAACTCCACGATGCTTTGGACAGGGCCCTGAACCACTCCGGTCCGGCCATGGTGGAAGTGATATCCGATGTCGATCTCATCTGAAGAACTGGGTAATCGATTCGACGTGGGCAGCGACTGGCAGGAACTCGGTTCGCCGGTACCGGCGGCCCTGGTCGACGCCCGGCTGCAACTTCACTGGGCCTGTCAGGTCGTCGGGGCCGTCGGCCATACGTTCGGCACTCCGGAGTCGGATGACAGCCACACCGCGCTCACCTGGGTGGCGGGAAGCGGCATGATGGTGGGCCGGCCGGTGGGACGCGACGGCACTCTGCAACCGGCGCTGGCACCCGCTCGCATGGCGCTACAGGTGCTGTCCGCGGCAGACGGATCCGCCCTCGACGAACTCGCCTTGAGCGGCACCACCCTCGACCAGGCGTATGCTTGGATGGCGCAGGCACTCGAGCGTCACACCGGCGGCGAGATCACCGGTGAGTTGACCCGCCGGGACTACGACATGCCCGACCACGCCGTCGGGCGGGAAGGGGGGGCGAAGTTTCGCGACGACGATGGCCGGGCCACGGCCGAGGTCGCCCGGTGGTTTGCCAACGCCAGCCGGGTACTCGGGTTGGTGGTCCAGGCCCGGCATGAAGTACCGCCGCTGCTGCTGTGGCCGCATCACTTCGATATCGGCACGCTGATCCCGCTCCTGGGCCCGGTGGGTGAAGAGCCGTCGGTGGGCTTGGGGCTGAGCCCGGGAGACCAGACCTACCCCGAGCCGTATTGGTACGTGACGGCTTGGCCGGTGCCACAGGACCCTACCTTGCCGCCACTAGCGGGCAAAGGCCGCTGGCACACGGAGGGGTGGACCGGTGCCGTCCTGCTGGGGACCGATTGCGTCCTGGCGGGCCGCGGCCGGTCCCAGGCTTCTCTGGTGAGCGAGTTCCTGGAGTCGGCCATTCCTGCGGCCATCACACTGCTTTCCTGACACGTTTGAAGGAGCAACGACTCATGACGTCTGTGGCGATTACCGAATTCGAACAGTTGTCCGACAAGACCCCGGCGTACGCCTTGGTAGCCGGCGTCGATCTCGTGGTCATCCGCTACGGCGACGAGGTCTCGGTCTTGTACGGCCGGTGTCTGCACCGTGGGGCATTGTTGGCCGACGGGCGCATCGAGGGCGACAACCTGGTGTGCGGTGTGCACGGTTGGGACTACCGAATCGATACCGGTGTGAGCGAGTACAACAACGCCGAACAACTGCAGAAATTTACCGCGTGGGTCGACGATGGCCGGGTGTGGGTCGACGAGGAGGAGATCTCTTCCTGGGTGGCGGGACATCCCCAACCCTACAAGCGCGAGGAGTATCAGGGGGTGTTCCAGGATCCCCACGGGACGCCCGATGAACCCTTCGTAGGGTACATCCGCGAACTCGCCGGCCACGGGCTCGACCGGACCGGCCGCGATGGACCGATGGCCGCCATGGGAGTGCCCCGGAGCGAACTCCCCTCGTGGGATGACCTGCAGTTCGTGACCGCCCAATTGTACCGCTTCCCGCTGCTCGAGGAGGAACCGGTGGGAACCGAGCTCGTCGTGGGGCCCCGGGCGGCCAAGCCGCTACGGCTGGCCATTCCCATCTTCGTCTCCGACATGAGCTTCGGCGCCCTGTCGGTCGAGGCCAAAGTTGCCCTTGCCCGGGGAGCCAAGAGAGCGGGCACCGGTATTTGTTCCGGCGAGGGAGGGATGCTTCCGGAAGAGCAACAAGAAGCCTGTTTGTATTTTTACGAACTGGCCTCGGCACAGTTCGGCTTTTCCTGGGACAAACTCGATTCGGTGCAGGCGTTCCACTTCAAGGGAGGGCAGGGGGCCAAGACGGGCACGGGGGGTCACCTGCCGGGCTCCAAGGTGACTAGCCGGATCGCCGAGGTGCGAGGGCTTGAGGTGGGTGTGCCGGCCATCTCGCCGGCCCGGTTTCCCAATTTCGCCTCGCTCGACGACTTCCGCCGGTTTGCCGACAAGGTGCGGGAGCGGACCGGTGGCATCCCCATCGGCTTCAAGTTATCGGCCCAGCACATCGAACGCGATATCGACGCGGCGCTGGAGGTGGGCGTCGACTACCTGATTCTGGACGGCCGGGGCGGTGGCACCGGCGCCGCGCCCCTGGTATTCCGCAACAACATTTCGGTCCCCACCCTCCCGGCCGTTGCCCGCGCCCGGCGACACCTCGACGCCGGCGGCAACGGCGACGTCACTTTGATTGCCACCGGGGGACTGCGCACGGCCGAGGACTTCGCCAAGGCCATGGCGCTCGGCGCCGACGGTATCGCCATCAGCAACTCGGCCATGCAGGCCATCGGCTGTATTGCCATGCGGGCCTGCCACACCAACAACTGCCCCGTCGGTATCGCCACCCAGGACGAACGCCTGCGCGCCCGACTGGTCATCGATCCCGCAGCCGAGCGCCTGGCCCGGTTCCTTGGCGCCACGGTCCACTTGATGCAGACGCTGGCCCGTGCCTGCGGCCACAGCCATCTGCGGGACTTCACCCTGGACGACCTGACCACCTGGAAGCGTGACATGGCCGATCTGACGGGCGTGGCCTACGGTGGGGCGTCGCCCGCGTGACCGACGACCAGCGGGTCACCCTGGCCGACGCGCTGGCCCGCGCCCAGGAGTCACCCGACGCGTTTGCCACTGTCCTGTTGCACGGGGAACTCCAGGTGGGTCTGTACACTCCGAGTGGGGTCGATCCCCAAAAACCGCACGCCCGTGACGAGTTGTACGTGGTGATGCGGGGCGCGGGGTGGTTCGTGAACGGAGACGCCCGGGAGCCGTTCGGTCCGGGCGACATCCTGCACGTCCCGGCGGGCGTGGAGCACCGATTCGAAGAATTCACCGACGACTTCGCCACCTGGGTCGTGTTCTACGGACCTGAGCGAGGAGAACGAGTATCGTGAACGCGCGGATATGGTCGGGTATGGTGGTGGGCGCGGCCGCACTGATGATGCCGGCGAGGGCCATCGAGGCTCAGGGACTCGAGATCAAGTACGCTCGGGACAGCGAGACCTACGCCGTGTTGACGCGGCAGGTGTATCGGTCGGCCCTCGAAGCCGTCAGGTCGTGGGTGGCGAACGCCCAGGCAAGTGGTCCCTGGACGGTGGTACTCGACATCGACGAAACCACGCTCGACAACTCGACTTATCAACTGGAACTCGGCACCTACAACGCCGCCTACGCTGAGGAGTCGTGGAACGCGTGGGTGGCGCGCAGGGAAGCGGGTGTAGTGCCGGGCGTCGTCGAGTTCGTCGCCGCGGTCCGGGGGATGGGCGGCCGGGTAGCGTGGATCAGCAACCGCTTCGAGGTGAGCCGCGAGGACACCCGGGTCAATCTCGACATGGTCGGCTTGTGGAGTGACGACGATCGCTTGTGTCTCAAGGGTGATCCCGAGTATTCCAAAGCCGACCGCAGGCGTGACCTGGCCAGTGGGGAAGGGGAGTGCGCCTGGGTTGGCACACCGATCACGGTAGCGGCGTTTGTCGGCGATCAAATGGGGGATTTTCCCGCCACCGGCGCCCCGTTTCCTCAGGCAGGGGAGGACTCGGCCTTCGGCACCCGGTTCTTCATGATTCCCAACCCGATGTACGGCCCGTGGGCACGCAAGGTGACGCGACGCCGGTGACGGAGTGCGGTTTCTGGAACCGGTGCGGGGGCGGTACCTTTCGGCATGTCCGAGCACCAGTTTTTCTACCGGATCAGCCATGGCATGCGCATCACCGTGCGGCCGCTTTTTCTGGATGACCGGTCCAACCCTGGCGACCAGGAGTTTGTCTTTGCCTACTTCGTCCGCATTGAAAACGTCGGCGACGAACAGGCGCAATTGCTCCGACGGCGCTGGTTGATCCACGATTCGGTCGGCGAAGACATCGAAGTCGAGGGTGAGGGTGTCGTGGGAGAGCAGCCACTGCTCGAGCCGGGTGGAGTGCACGAGTATTCCAGTTTCTGTGTTCTCAGGTCTCCTCAGGGCTACATGGAAGGCCACTACCTGTTTGCCCGCCCCGACGGCTCTACCTTCGCGGCCGACATTCCACGGTTTATTCTCGATGCCGCAGGATCCGCGGGCCCACTCGGCTGACCGGGTGCTATAACATGGCGTTCCCCTTACTCTCATGAGGGTGCTCGAGCGGTTTCTAGAGTCGCTGTCTGCCTTGGGGCTGGAGCCCGCAACGGCACTGGTAGCCGTGTCCGGCGGGCCGGATTCGCTCGCTCTCCTCGATCTCCTGGTACTGACCCGCGACCAACACCACCTCTCGCTCATCGTGGCCCACGTAGACCATGGCGTGGCGGTCGAGAGTGCCGCGGTCGCCGACCGGGTCCGGGCTGCGGCTGGGAGCCACGGACTGCCATGCGAGGTGAGGTCACTGGCGCTGGGGCCGGGCGCCTCGGAAACAGAGGCTCGGGAACACCGGTACCGCGCTCTGGAGGACATGCGACGCGCCCACGACGCGCGCTATGTCATGCTGGGTCACAGCCTCGACGACCAGGTCGAGACGGTCCTCATGCGGGTGCTGCGCGGAAGCGGACCGGCCGGATTGGCGGGGATGGCACCGGTGGCGGGTCCGTTGATCCGCCCACTCCTGCCATTTCGGCGGGAAGAACTGGCGCAGTACGTGCTTGAGCGTGGCATCGAGTGGTGGGACGATCCCGCCAACCGGGAACTCCGCCATCTCCGGTCGTGGCTGCGCCACGAACTGGTGCCAAAGATCGAAACCCGCTTCCCCGACCTGGCCCGGGATATGGTGGGGCTGGCTTCCCAGGCGGCCGAGAACCGGGCGGCCTGGGACGCGTTGCTCGATGTGTTACCGGAGCTACGGTGGCGGGATGACCTCGACGGCGGCTCCGTTGCTGCTGCTGTGCTCGCTGGCTATGATTCATGTCTGGCCGGGGCCTTGGTGCAGGCCATCGCCCGGCGGCTCGGTTGTCCCCTGGGATTGACGCGGGCGGCGCGGGTGGTCGAATTCGCTGCCCGGGGACGGAGTGGCGCCATTGTGGAACTACCCCGCGGCTGGCGGGTGGAGATCGCCTTCGAGCGGCTGCGGTTCCTCCGCCCCGCGCCCGAGTGGTCTGCCGGCCCCATCACCGTGGCTGATGTGCCGAGCGGTACCTGCCGGTGGGGGTCGTGGACGGTTACTTGGACGCCCGAGGCGGCGCCGGAGCGCCAGCAGCGCGGGGGGACACGGGCTTGGTTCGTGCCCGGCACGCTCACCGTGAGGCCGGGGCGCGCCGGCGACCGGATTGTGCCACTGGGCGGGACCGGGCATCGATCGGTCGTTCGCTGTCTGCAGGAGGCCAAGGTGCCTCGCTCGCGGCGGGGCCGTTGGCCGGTGGTGGAAGCTGAGGGTCGTGTGGTATGGGTTCCGGGGGTGTGTCGTTCTAACGACCTCCTCCCGGCGCAAGGAACGGAGGCGGTTCGTGTCGATGTTGGATATAGCTGACATCACCCGCCGGACAGGCGGCCGGACCGTCAAGTCGATCGTCTTCGACGAGGAGACCATCGCCCGGCGGGTGGCCGAGTTGGGTCGGGAGATCACCGATGCGTATCCCGACGGTGAGCTTCTGGTGCTGGGCCTGCTCAAGGGGAGCTTCATTTTCCTGAGCGACCTGGTCCGGCAGATCCACCGGCCGCTGCAGGTCGATTTTCTGGTTGCCACGTCGTATGGCAACGACACCGTGTCCAGCGGACGAGTACGGCTGCTGTACGATCCGGAAACGGAATTGGCAGGGAAACACATCGTCCTGGTGGAGGATATCATCGACACGGGAACGACCATGAAACGTTTGACCGAAGTGTTGCGAGCTCGTCATCCGGGGAGCCTCGCGATCTGTACCCTGTTGGACAAGAACATTGCTCCCGAACCGCCGGAAGCCGTGCGGTTCGTGGGGTTCCCGGCCCCGCCGGCCTTTCTGGTGGGATACGGACTCGACCACGCGGAGGATTTTCGCCATCTTCCGTTCATAGCGGATTTGGAATAGCACAATGGCAGACTTGACACCCAACCGTGGCTCCGGCCTTCCCAAGTGGGGAAATTACTCCAAGAACATGGCCCTGTGGCTCTTGGTGATCCTGGCGGGCGTTGCCCTATTCCAGATGATGAACAGCCAGCGGAATCCCACCCAGGTATTCTCCTACTCCGAGTTTCGGAAGCAGTTGGATGGCGGCAACGTATCCAACGTCATCGTCTACGAGGGCAAGCGCCTCGAGGGTGAGTTCCGGACTCCGGTGGTGCAGAACGACCGGCCCGCCAAGGGATTCACCGTGCTGCTGCCGGTCGCCAACAGCGAGGTGTTCTTCAAGGAACTGGAAGACGCCAACATTCCCATTACCGCCAAGGAACCCAAGGGCGGCATCACTACGTTACTGATCGCCGCGCTTCCGTGGATCGTCATCCTGGGGTTGTGGTTCTTCCTCCTGCGGCAGATGCAGGCCGGGGGCAGCCGGGCGTTCTCCTTCGGTAAGTCCAAGGCCAAGTTGCTGTCCGGTGACACGCCCAAAGTCTCCTTTGGCGACGTGGCCGGGGCGGACGAAGCCAAGGTGGAACTGCAGGAGATCATCGAGTTCCTCAAGGATCCCCAGAAGTTCACCCGCCTCGGCGGACGCCTCCCCAAGGGCGCACTCCTCATCGGCCCGCCGGGCACGGGCAAGACCCTGCTGGTCAAGGCAGTCGCCGGGGAGGCGGGATGCCCGTTCTTCTCGATGTCGGGTTCTGATTTCGTAGAGATGTTCGTCGGCGTCGGTGCCAGCCGGGTGCGCGACCTCTTCGAGCAGGGTAAGGAGCACGCCCCGTGCATCATCTTCATCGACGAGATCGATGCGGTCGGCCGGCACCGCGGTGCCGGCCTCGGCGGCGGCCATGACGAGCGGGAACAGACCCTCAACCAGTTGCTGGTGGAAATGGACGGGTTCGAGTCGAACGAAGGGGTCATCCTCATCGCCGCCACCAACCGTCCCGACGTCCTCGACCCGGCGTTGCTGCGTCCCGGACGCTTCGACCGCCAGATCGTGGTCGACCCGCCCGACATCCGTGGCCGCGAGGGCATCCTCAGGGTCCACACGCGGAAGGTCCCTTTGGCGGCCGACGTCCGCCTGAATGTGCTCGCCAAGGGCACCCCGGGGCTCGTGGGAGCCGATTTGGCCAATCTGGTCAACGAAGCAGCCCTCCTCGCAGCGCGGCGCGACAAGGACCAGGTCGACATGGGCGATTTCGAGGATGCCAAGGACAAGGTCATGCTCGGGGTGGAGCGGCGAAGCCTGGTGCTCAGCGAAACCGACCGCACCACGACGGCATACCACGAAGCCGGCCACGCCTTGGTATCGCTCAAGGTGGCCGACAGCGACCCGGTACACAAAGTCACCATCATACCACGCGGGCAAGCCCTGGGTATGATGGCCTCGGTCCCCGAGGAAGACCGCCATGGCTACTCCAAGCGGTGGCTCCTCAGCCGCCTGGCAATCACCTTTGGCGGACGGGTGGCGGAGGAGCTGATCTTCGGTAAAGACATGATTACCACCGGGGCCGGCGACGACATCCAGAAGGCCACCGACCTGGCGCGCCGCATGGTCACCGAATTCGGCATGAGCGATAAGATCGGCATCATGGCAGTGGGCGACCGGGAGAAGGAAATCTTCTTGGGGCGGGAATTCGCCCAAAAGCGGGAGGTGTCGGAACGCACCGCCGAGACGGTCGACGACGAGGTCAAACGGATGTTGGACGAGGCGTTCGAAGAGGCCACCACCATCCTGACCGACAACCGAAATCTCCTCGAGACCATCGCCCAGGCGCTGTTGGAACGGGAAACGCTCGACGGCGAGGATCTCGACCTGTTGATAACCGGCAAGGAATTGTCGCCGTTGCCGCCGCCACCCGAGGCCAAGTCATCCGGCAAGACGTCCGAACACCGTAAATCGGAGACGCCGGCAACCAGCCCCCCACCCATCCTGGGTGCCCCGGGAGCCGAGCCAGCGGGGGCGTGAAGGTCACTCCACTGGCGGCCACAACACCTGGCAGGTTGCGAGACACGCTGCTGGATCACGGGTGGAACCTCGCTCAAGCCACCGCAGCGGCAGAGGGAGCCGAATCGGGAGCGGTACACGCCACCGGACTAGACCAGGCAACCCTCGAGCGCCTGGTCCTGTATGCCGGAGGGAAGCTGGGGCTCGATGTCCTGACCGGCGCCGACTGGGCCGTGATCGGCGGGAGCCGCGCCCGGCTGTCCGCGCTCGCTCGACCCTGGGGCGGCCCGCCGGAATTGGCAGGCATCGCCCATGCCGTGGGACTCGCCCTCCAGGGCATCGCCCCGTCCAGTTGGACGATCGGCCGGCAATCGCTCTCCCTCGACCGGCCGCTCCTCGTCGGAATTCTGAACGTCACGCCCGATTCCTTCTCCGATGGTGGCCGACACCACGACCTCCCTGCCGCGGCCGACCACGCCCAGAACCTGGTCGATACCGGGGCCGACGTGGTGGACATCGGCGGAGAATCGACCCGGCCGGGCCGCCCCCAACCCGTCACCGCTGCCGACGAGTTGGCACGGGTGCTGCCTGTCGTGGAGGCGCTTCGCCACCGGCTACCTGACGTTCCTCTCTCGGTCGACACGGTCAAGGCCGAAGTGGCCGAGCAATGTCTCACCGCCGGCGCGTCGATCATCAACGACGTTTCGGGAGGACGGCTCGATCCCGACCTCCTGTCGGTGGTTGCCGCGGCCGGAGCCGGGCTGGTGCTGATGCACTCGCGTGGCACGGTGGCCGACATGGCGACCTACGACCACGCCGAGTACCACGATCTTCTCAACGAGATCATCGCCGAACTGGGGGAGGGAATCGAGCGCGCCGTCTTGGCCGGTGTTACCGAGGACCGGATCGTGGTCGACCCCGGTCTGGGGTTCGCCAAGCGCGTTAGCCAGAGTTGGTGGCTGCTCGATCAGTTGGAGGCCCTCACCAGTCTGGGTCGACCCATCATGGTCGGTCCCTCGCGCAAGCGCTTCCTCGGTGCGGCCACGGGTCGTTCGGTGGAACAGCTCGACGTGGCGACCGCAACCGCCTGCGCGCTGGCCTACGAGCGTGGGGCCAAGATATTCCGGGTCCACGATCCCGGCCCCGCGCGCGACGCGCTGGCAGTGGCTCACGCCGCGCGCGAGCCGCGTTCAGTGGCCGAGTGACGGCCCGGCGCCATCGGTGCCCGCCGGCGATGCTCGTCCGTCTCCCGAGGGGAAACCCGAAGCTCCGACATTTCGTTCGAGAGGATAATGGATAACACCCAATGGAAGCCGCCCTACCTGGCGGCGATGGGCGTCTTTGCCCTGGTGCTGACCGGTTACGTCCTGACCTTGGCACCCACGGTCACCTTCTGGGACGCGGGCGAACTGATCGCCGCGGTGCACACGTTGGGCATCCCCCATCCACCGGGGACGCCTCTGTTCGTGCTCCTCGGTCATGTGTGGTCCATGATGATTCCCCTGGGGGAGGTCGCCTGGCGTCTCAATCTGATGAGCGCCACGTTCAGTGCGGCGGGTGCCGCCTTCTTTTTTCTGGTAGTGCACTACACTCTGGTTCGCGTCACCGCCGATCTCGCTGAGCCACAACGGCATCGGCTGGCCCTCGGCGGGGCCGCGGCGGCGGCCGTCATTGGCGCGTTCACCTTCACCAATTGGCAGAACTCCGTCGAAACCGAAGCCTACAGTGTGGCCACCTTCACCATCGCGGCCATTTGCTGGGCCAGCTTCCTGTGGCGTCACGAGCGAGCCGGGGGAGGAGGGCGGGAGGCCCGGTGGCTGATGTTGATCGTCTATCTCGCCGGTATCTCGATGGGCAATCACCTGTTGGCGTTGTTGTCGGGGCCGGCGGTGGTCGCCTTCATGAGCGCTACGCTGCTGAAGTCGCCTGCGGCCGATCCGGACGCGCGGCGGCACGAGTGGGCCCACGTCGGGGTGGTCGCCGGCGTGTGGGCGCTCCTGATCGGCACGGGCCTCGGCAATACCACGCTCACCATGGTCGGTGGGGTGTGCTTCCTGGTGGCGGCCGGGTATGCCATGACGGCGAGGGCGTTGCCCTTCGCCATCCTGACTCTGGTGGTGGCCTCCGTCGGCATGACGACGTACCTGTTCCTGTGGATCCGTGCCGGCCAAAACCCGATCATCAACGAGGCGGACCCATCGACGTTCAGCGCGCTGCTGGACGTCATTCGCCGGGCCCAGTACCCACCCCGCACGCCGTTCGACGACCCGACCGTCATGAGCGGGCCCGGGAATCCGGGCCGCAACCTCAGCATCATGTGGCTGCAGGTAGTGAACTACATCCAGTACTTCAGTTGGCAGTTCGGCCGGGCCATCGATGGTGAGCTGTTCCGCGTCCCGCTTAGGGTCGCGCCCATGCTGTTGTTCTTCACCTTGGGTGCCAAAGGGATGGTGGCGCAGTGGCGGGCCGACCGGCCGTCCTGGTGGTTGCTGACGGTGTTGTGGCTGACCACCGGCATCGCCCTCATGGGCTACATGAACTTCCGGCCGGGGCACTCCATCGGGTTCGATCTGTATCCCTTGTCGGCCGACCACGAAGTCCGCGAGCGGGACTACTTCTTCGTGGTGAGTTTCGTGGTCTGGGGCCTGTGGGCCGGTATCGGCCTGACGACGTTTGCCCGGGAGGCGCTCACCAGGCTCACCAGGCCGGTGGCCCGGGTCGCCGTCGCCGGACTGGCGGTGTTGGCGGTATTGCCGGTGGTCGGCAACGCGGCCGCCGCCACGCGCCGCCACGGGCCCGAAGCGATGTTGGCTGCCGATGTGGCCTTCAATCTCCTCAATTCGGTGCCGCCGTACGGTATCCTGTTCACCTACGGTGACAACGACACCTTCCCGCTGTGGTGGGCCCAGGAAGTAGCCGGCATCCGCCGGGACGTCACCGTGGTGTGCATCGCCCTGGCCCAGACGTCCTGGTACGCCCGCCAGCTGCGGGACAATCCCATCCGTCCGTTCGACGAGGCGGCCGCCCCGCCCATATGGCAGGGCCTGAATCCCCAACGGCCCACCTGGCCGACGCATACCCTCACCGACCAGGAGATTCAGACCGCCGCCATCCCGCGATTGCTCGACCAGCCCGTTGGCCTCAGGCTGGGGCCCATCATGCACACGCTGCCGGCCGGAACTCCGCTCTATCTGGCCGACGTCGTCCTGCTGCGAATCCTGCAGCAGAACCTCGGCCGGCGACCGGTTGCCTGGTCGATAACGGCTGGGAGCCAGCACTACAATCTCGACCGGTATCTCTTGCAACAGGGTTTGGTCCAAGCCGTCCAAACGGCAGTGCCCGATACCACCCAGAGCGGGATCATGCCGGCCAGCATCACCGGATCGACACTCGACGTCCCCACCACCGAGCGTCTGGCGTGGGATACCTACCGCTACGCCGGACTGCTGGACGGCAACGCCGCCAGGTTAGACGACACCAACCGGAATTTCTCCGCCAGTCTGAGTCTTCCCTTTACCCAACTGGCCTATGCCTTCGAGGGCATGGGAGACTACGACCGGACGGTGGCCAATCTGGAGCGCGCCGCCACGCTGTCACCCAATCCCGCGGTGACGGCAGCCTTGAGGCAGCTACAGTTCGAGGGCCCACCCGCCGGCGATTCCCCGGCGCCGCGCTTGCCGTAGGGCAGTGCTTCTATTGCCACGGCTCCCTATATAACTTCACTCGCTATGGGCTTCCCTGGTCTGCCCGGGCGCCTCGCCCAGGTCCGTGAGACGATCGCAGCTTGCCAAGATCGGACCGGGTGGACGCACCCCGTGTCGATCGTGGCAGTGACCAAGACCCATGGCCCGGACGCGGTTCGCGCCGTAGTGGCCGCCGGGCTGACCATGGTTGGAGAGAACCGGGTGCAGGAAGCGCTCGGCAAGCAGGAATCTCTGCTTGACTGTCCCATCGAGTGGCACCTGATCGGGTCCCTGCAACGAAAGAAGGCTCGTCAGGTGGTGGGCCGGTTCAGGCTGATCCACTCGGTCGACCGGATCGAGTTGGCGCGCGAGCTCCACAAGCGGGCCGCCCCGGGCACGCGCCAAGCGGTCCTGGTTCAGGTGAACTGTTCTGACGAGGAGCAGAAGGGCGGTGTGCTCCCCGCGGATTTGGCAGCGCTGCTCGAGGCCATGGCCCCGTTGGACCGGCTCGACGTGCGCGGACTCATGACCATGGCCGCGCTCACACCGGACGAACGCGTCCAGCGCCGAGCCTTCGCCCGCCTGCGCGGGCTGCGCGATGAATCGACGGCGGCTGGATTCGACGTGCCGGAGCTGTCCATGGGGATGTCGGGAGACTACCCGATCGCCGTCGAAGAAGGGGCAACGATGCTGCGCCTGGGAACCGTACTTCTAGGGGAACGTCACCAATGACTGAAGACGCCTTTCATCTCACACCTCACGATGTCCGGGGACAAGAATTCCGACGAGCGGTCCGGGGGTTCGACCGGCGGGAGGTCGAGGACTTCAAGGACCGGCTGGCGGACGAAATCGAGCGGCTCATGCGCCAGCGCGCGCAGATGGAAGAGCGGCTGGGCAATTTCCAGGAGCAGTTGCGGGCGTTCCGTGACCGGGAACGCGCCATGAACGAAGCCCTACTCGCGGCCCAGCAACTGCGGGTCGACGTCGAGGAGCAGGCCACCCGCGAGGCCGAGGCTATCGTGCGCGAGGCCAAGGCCGAAGCGGTCCGGATGGTAGAGGAAGCCACCCGCATGGAGCAGCTCATCCACGGTCGCCTGGCAGAGGCCCAACGGCAGTTTGCCAGCTACGTCACCAATCTCCGAGGCCTGCTGGAACGGCAAATGGGTGAGGTCGAAGGCCTCGAAGCCCACGTCTCAGCCACGCCGCTCCCCCAGGTGGAGGTGCCGCTCAAGCGGCAGGCATGACCTACCCCAACCTCGCCGATAGTATCGACGGGGCCGTCGCGGCGGTTCGCCGGCACACGGCTCTGGTGCCGGAAATCGGCATCATCCTCGGGACCGGCCTGGGCGGCTTGGCGGAGGTCATCGAGGTCGAGAGTGCCGTACCGTACGACACCATCCCCGGCTTCCCGATCTCGACCGTCGAATCGCACGCCGGGCGCCTGCTCCTCGGTAGGCTGGCCGGACGTCCTGTCGTGGCCATGCAGGGACGGTTCCACCGCTACGAGGGGTACCGACTCGACCAGGTCACCTTCCCCGTGCGGGTCATACGCGCGCTCGGCGCCGGGGTCCTGCTGGTATCCAACGCCTGTGGCGGGATGAACCCATTGTGGCAGCCCGGCGACCTCATGCTGATCGAGGATCACATCAATCTCCTGGGTGACAACCCCCTCATCGGCATCAATGACGAGGCGCTCGGCCCGCGCTTTCCCGACATGTCCGAACCCTATGACGCCGGGTTGCGTGCCATCGCTCGCCAGGCCGCGGTGGACCTCCAGGTGACTCTCCGTGAAGGGGTGTACGTGGGCATCCCGGGACCCAACCTCGAGACGCGGGCCGAGTATCGGATGCTCCGCACTATCGGGGGAGACGTCGTCGGCATGTCGACCGTGCCCGAGGTGATCGTGGCCATCCACGCCGGCATGCGTGTCATGGGTGTGTCAATCATCACCGACCAGTGCCTCCCGGACGCGCTCGAGGCAGCGAGCATCGAACGGATCATCGCCGTGGCCAAGAAAGCCGAACCGTCGCTGACTCGGTTGGTGACGCGCGTGGTGGAGCGTCTGTCATGACCGCGGAGCTACGGGCATGACCTTTCCGTCATGGCCAGACGGGTCGGCTCACGCGCTCGAGGAGGAACTTCTCCAGACGTGGCAGCGCGAACGGCTGTTCGAACAGACCCGGGAAGCGACCCGGGGAGCCGAGCCGTTCGTGTTCTACGAGGGTCCGCCGACGGCCAATGGCCGTCCCGGGATCCATCACGTCTTCTCGCGGACCATCAAGGACCTGATCTGCCGATTCCAGACCATGCAGGGCCGCGACGTCACCCGCATCGCCGGTTGGGACACGCACGGGCTCCCGGTCGAGATCGAGGTCGAGAAGCGGCTCGATCTCCGTGGCAAGCGCGACATCGAGCGGTACGGGGTGGCCGAGTTCAACGCCCTGTGTCGGGAGAGCGTCTTCAAGTACCAGTCGGAATGGGAACACCTCTCCGACCGGATCGGCTATTGGCTCGACTACCAACACCCCTACGTGACGTGCACCAACGAGTACGTGGAGAGCGTGTGGTGGGTTCTTGCCCGGCTTCATCAGCGCAACCTGTTGTATCGCGGACACAAGGTGCTGCCGTACTGTCCCCGGTGCGGGACCGTCCTGTCGAGTCACGAACTGGCGTTGGGGTACGAGGACGTCACCACCAACTCCATCTACGTAACATTCCCGCTGGCCGATGACCCGTCGCGCCAACTGCTGGTATGGACCACCACTCCCTGGACGCTGCTGGCGAACGTGGCCGTTGCCGTCAACCCCGACCTGGAATACGGCGAGTACCAAGTCGACGGGACCCGGTACATCCTCGCCACCGCCCGGGCCGACCTTCCGGTGTCGAGTGCCAAGGACGCCGGTACCTTTGCCGACCTCGGACCGGTGCGGACCTTTCCCGGCCGGGAATTGATCGGCTTGGGGTACCGCCGGCCGCTGGACGTGGTGCCGCTGCCGGAGGATCAACGTTCTCGGGAAGTGATCGCGGCGGAGTTCGTGTCGGCGGAGAACGGATCGGGCCTGGTCCACATCGCCCCGGCTTTCGGCGCCGACGACCACGCGATGGGGCGGGAGCACGACCTGGCGCTGGTACGGCCGGTCGCCGCCGACGGCACTGTCACCGGCACCGACTGGCCGGCCATCGAGGGGCAGTTGGTCACCGACAAGAGCACCAACGACGCCATCATCCAGCGGCTCAAGGAGGACGGCCGGTGGCATCTCACCGAACCCCACCGCCATTCCTATCCCCATTGTTGGCGCTGTCGTAATCCGCTCATCTACTACGCCCGCGATTCTTGGTTCGTCCGCACCTCGGCGGTGAAGGACCGCATGTTGGATCTCAACCAGACGGTCGGCTGGCACCCGCCCGAGGTCGGCAGTGGCCGGTTCGGGGAGTGGCTGGAGAACAACGTCGATTGGGCGCTGTCGCGCGACCGGTACTGGGGGACGCCGCTTCCTGTCTGGGTGTGCCAGGACGATCCGGATCATGTGACCGTCATCGGCAGCTACCAGGACTTGGCGGAACGGTGGGGCCGTCCGCTCCCCGAGGCTTTCGATCCGCACAAGCCGTTCATCGACGAATACCAATGGGATTGCCAGTGCGGCGGCACCATGCGGCGCACACCGGAAGTCATCGACGCCTGGTTCGATTCCGGGTCGATGCCCTTCGCCCAATGGCACTACCCGTTCGAGCACGCCGAGGAATTCGAGCAGCACTTCCCGGCGGATTTTATTTGTGAAGGCATCGATCAAACCCGGGGATGGTTCTACTCGCTTCTGGCCATCGCCACGACCGCGTTCGACAGCCCCGCTTACCGCAACGTCATCGTCAACGAAATGGTGCTCGACGCCGCCGGGCAGAAGATGTCCAAGAGCCGCGGGAACGTGGTGGATCCGTGGGAGGTGATCGAGCGCTTCGGCAGCGACACCGTGCGGATCTACCTCCTGGCCTCGAGCCAGGTTTGGTTCCCCAAACGCTTCGACGAGCGAGCGGTACTCGAGGTCGCGGGAGGGTTTTTCGACACGCTCAAGAACAGCTATCGGTTCTTCGCGCTCTACGCCGGCGAGTGGACTCCCGGCGGGGAGATCGGCGATCCGCTCCTGGTCGACCGCTGGCTCGACAGCCGGCTCAACGCCACCATTGCCCATGTCACCGAAGCGTGGGCGGGGTACGACGTGACCGCTGGTGTCAGGGCGATCATGGAATTCGTGGTCGACGATCTCTCCAATTGGTACGTGCGCATCAACCGGAATCGCTTCTGGGCCCCGGATGCGGAGGCGGACCCGGTGGCGCTCGACACGCTGTACCGCGCCTTGGTGGCGGTGAGCCGCATGCTCGCTCCGGCAGCCCCGTTCGTCGCCGACTGGCTCCACCGGGCGTTGGTTGGGACATCGGTCCACTTGGCCCGATTCCCGGTACCCGACACCGAGCGGGATCAAGCGCTCGAGCTGGCGATGGACGCCGCCCGGCGGTTGGTGTCGCTGGCCCGGGCCGGCCGGGAAGACGCCAACTTGAAGGTGCGGCAACCGGTGGCGCGGCTCCAGGTCGCCGTACCGCGGGAGGTGCCGCGCGAGACGTTCCGGACGTTGTTCCCGCTGATCCAGCGCGAGATCAACGTCAAGGTCGTAGAACTGGTCGATTCCGATACCGACCTCGTCCGCCTGCAGGCCAAGCCGAACTTCCGGTCACTGGGCAAGCGCTTCGGCAAGCGGACGCCGGCGGTGGCCCAGGCCGCCGCCCGCCTGGTCCCGGAACAACTCCGTGCGCTGGAAGAAGGGGGCTCCGTCATCCTGGAGGTTGATGGTGAGCCAATCGAGTATCTTTCCGAGGACGTGACCGTCGAGCGGGTGGTGACGAGCGACTGGGTGGTGCAGTCGGATGGGCCCTACGTGGCGGCGCTCGACCCGGAATTGACGGATGACCTCCGACGGGAAGGGATGGCCCGCGAGGTGGTGCACCGGGTGCAGCGGCTTCGCAAGGAGGCCGGGTATGATTACACTACCCGAATCGCTATCGCCCTCGACGGGGCCGAGGAAGTGCTGGCGGCGGTCGCTGGCCACTCGGAGTTCGTGGCCGGGGAGACCCTGGCGCGCCGGCTCGACATCGGAGAACGTGCGCCGGCGCCGGACGTGGAAGCAGACGTGGCCATCTACGGGGCCACGATCACCATAGGCATTGGACGATTCGAGTGAATGGTCCGGGCAGCCGGATTATCGAGAAATGGAATCACCATGAACAAGAAGCAGCGCACCCATCTTGAAAACCGGCTCATCGAGGAGCGGGATCGCGTCATGAAGGAACTGGGTCATTATGACGAGTCATTCTCCACGACCCTGCAGGCCTCCAACGGTGACCTGTCATCCTACTCGTTCCACATGGCCGACCAGGGTACCGACGCCATGGAGCGGGAAAAGCAGTTTCTCATGGCGTCGAAGGAAGGGCGCTACCTGTGGCACGTAAACCAGGCGTTGCGCCGCTTGTATGCCAACCCCGAGACCTTCGGCCGGTGCCAGACCTGCGAGAAGCGAATCAACCTCGAGCGGCTCGACGCGCTGCCCCATGCGCGGTTGTGCATCACCTGTAAGGAACAGGAAGAGGATGAGCAGCGGCGCTGATCGCCGGTGGTACTGGGCGGCCGTCCTCAGCGTGCTCATCGGCGACCTCGTCACCAAGCTGGCAGCCGAATCCTACTTGCTGCGGAGCGCCGGTCTGCGCGTCGTCGGCGACTGGGTGCAACTGCGGCTGGTGTACAATCCCGGAGCCGCCTTCGGATTGCACGTGGGCCCGTATTCGCGCTGGGTGTTTTTTGTCATCGCCGCCGTGGCCGTGGTAGTGTTGTTCCGGATGTCACGCTCGGCCCCGGTCGGCGACTGGTTTCGCCAGTTGGCCCTCGGGTTGGTGACCGGCGGTGCCGCCGGCAACTTGATCGATCGGATCCGTAGCCCGCGGGGCGTGGTGGACTTTCTGGACGTGGGCATCGGGACCATGCGCTGGCCCACGTTCAATGTCGCCGACATCGCCGTCAGCCTGGGGGCGATCGCCCTCGCCATTTCCCTCTGGCGCGAGGACGCCGAGCAGACCCGGTCCCAATCGCCTTCCGTCACATAACCGAACCCGAGTGGCCGTGACCGAATCGGTGGAATTCACCGTCCTGGCGGACACCGAGCGGTTGGATCGTTTTCTGGCCGATCAACTGAGTCTCTCTCGCACCGTCGCCGCCCGGTTGATCGCCGACAAGGCGGTCACGGTCGGCGGTCGGCCCGCAAGGGCGTCGCGCACGCTGCAGCGCGGCGAGGTCGTCACCGTGTCCTACCCCGCCGACGAGCCACCCCGAACCCTCAAGCCGGCCGCCATCCCGCTCACCATCGTGTTCGAGGACGACCACCTCGCCGTCATCGACAAACCAGCCGGCCTGGTGGTCCACCCGGCGCCGGGCCACTGGGATGACACGCTGGTGAATGCCTTGGTGGGCAGGGGCACCACGCTCTCAGGAGGTGCCGAAGGCCGCCCGGGAATCGTCCACCGGCTGGACAAGGACACCTCGGGCCTGATGCTCGTGGCCAAAACCGACATCGCCCACCGGCGGTTGAGCAGCGCGCTGGCTGCCCGGAAGATCCGCCGCACCTACGCCGCCCTCACCTGGGGCCACTTGTCCGAAGATCCGACCGTCGTCGACGCCCCGATCGCCCGGCACCAGCGCGACCGCAAGCGGATGGTGGTAGCTACGGCGGGTCGGCCCGCTCGAACGCGGGTCGAGGTCGTGGCCCGTTTTCCCGTGACCGAACTCCTACGGGTCGAGCTGGAGACCGGTCGCACCCATCAGATCAGGGTGCACATGGCACACATCGGCCACCCGGTTGTGGGGGATCGGGTCTACGGGGCCGGTGGCAGCAAGCGGATTTCCGGTACCGGGCGCATCCGGGCGACGGCCATCGAACGCGCGGCCCCGCGGCAGGCTCTCCATTCAGCGCGGTTGGAGTTCGCCCACCCCGTGACCGGGGATGCAGTCGATTGCACTGCCGAATGGCCGATCGATTTGTGGCCAGCCCTCGATGCCTCAACGGCGCCTCCCGACCGAGTTGCCCCGCAGGACCCCCTTCGGTATCTTCGTTTCTTTAATAGAGATGACTAACGTTGCGGTCGAACGGGTTCTGGTTTTCGAGGTCGGCGACCTGGTGTGCGCCGTCCCCGCGGGGGTGACCAGGGAGGTGATCTCGCCCGTGGCCATCACCCGGCTTCCGGGTGTTTCCGACGTGGTCGACGGCTTGATCAACATCCGGGGCACCCTTCTGACCGTCATTGACGGTCACAGGCTCTTGGGCCGGCCGGCGAACCCCGACCACGAAGGGGCCATCGTCGTGCTCGAGGTGTTCGATCGAGTTTGTGGGCTCCGGGTCGGGCGGCTGGTAGATCTCGTTGCCGTCCCTGCCGACGCGGTCGACGGCCGCGACACCCTCCCCGGCGTGGACCCCGGCATCGTCAAAGCCGTGGGACGGCATCAGGACAGTCCATTCGTGCTGCTCGACCTCGAGGAGTTGCTGCGACCAGTCATGGGGACCTGACCACAGAACCATCGGATCCTGTTTCGCCTGAACCATTCGGAGGACGTTCGTGAGTCATACCGTACTAGTGTGCG
>Ga0209987_10000273_pt1 | contig 26212 bp, 22 predicted proteins | sample N074metaG_FD_182134 | JGI IMG/M metagenome (GOLD analysis project Ga0209987, IMG submission 182134) | Deep subsurface microbial communities from Kermadec Trench to uncover new lineages of life (NeLLi) - N074 metaG (SPAdes) (version 2) | ecosystem: Environmental > Aquatic > Marine > Ocean trench...
ACTGTCGTCGGCCGTCTGCGCGAGGACAGGGTTCTTCCCAACGGCATCAAGCTGGTTCTTCTTTCCCACAATACGAAGATGGGGGCGGCAAAGGGAGCCATCTTGGTTGCCGAGTACCTGGTCCACCAGGGCCTGGCCTGATCCAATGGCCTACGAGACAGGCGCGCAGGAAGGCGGGGGGCCGGAATGCTCGGGAACCTCGCCGCGGCTCGGGGGAAATTCACCCGCCCGGTGGGTCGGAATCCGCCAAATGCTTGGCGAAACACCAGAGTCGCCACTACCATTTGCGCCCCGAGGGGTTGGGTAACGGGGAACGCTTTCTTTTTTGGAGGTCTGACGGATGGCACGTAGTGCGATCGCGCGTGGGGCGGTTCTGGCGGCTGGCTTGATGGTGCTTGGGCTCGCGGGCTGCGCCAGCGACGGCACGTCGGGTTCAGATGGCGGGACCGATTCCACCGGCAGTGAGTTCAGTGAAGGCGGTGGTGGCGGAGCTGCGACCGGTAGCGGAGAGTCGATTCTCGAGGCCGTCTACTTCGACTACGACCGCGCCGAACTGCGGAGCGACGCTCGGACAACGCTGCAGGCGAATGCCAGCGCCGTCAAGAACGGCTCGGGCAACATCACCATCGAGGGCTACTGCGACGAGCGCGGTAGCGAGGAGTACAACCTTGCGCTGGGCGAACGACGCGCCAACGGTGTGAGGCAGTACATGGTTGATCTGGGTGTAGCCGCGTCGAAGTTGAGCACAGTGAGCTTCGGTGAGGCACGTCCCGCGGTCGCAGGTCATACCGAGAGCGCCTGGCGCTACAACCGGCGAGCGGAGTTCAAGGCGCGCTAGCGGCTGAGGATTGCCCGCCGAAGGCGGACATTCCTCAGCTCGCGCAAGTCCCAGGGACTTGCGCGAGGGCCTTTGGCGCTGTGCTTGGATAGATTTCAATGCCGTAGCTGCGTCTGCGGCTCGCTCTCGAGGCGCAGCGTCATTTGACCCACCCGACGAGAGGGTGATAACGTCGGTGCGCCCCAGTCCCCATGACATCGAGGAATCGCCATGCCCCTCCACGGCGGAAAGCTAGCGGCCAAGGCGCTGAAGAACGCCGGCGTCGAATGCATCTTCACTCTTTCGGGCGGCCACATCATGCCGCTGTACGATGGCTGCATCGACGAAGGCATCAGGATCGTCGACGTGCGCCACGAGCAGGCGGCCGTTCATGCCGCGGATGCCTGGGCCCGCTGCAACAAGAACAGCATCGGCGTCGCCGCCATCACGGCCGGCCCGGGAGTGACCGACGGCGTGACGGGCGTCGCCAATGCCTGGCGCGCCAATTCCCCCATCCTCGTGATCGGCGGACAGGGCCCCTTCGACAACATGCGCCGCGGTTCTCTCCAGGAGATGGACCACATCGGTGTGATGCGTCCCATCACCAAGTATGCGGATGCCGTCTACCAGACCCACCGGATTCCGGAATACATCGAGTTGGCGATCCGTCACGCCGTCTCGGGCATTCCCGGTCCCGCCTTCCTCGAGATCCCGATGGACATCTTCATGGGGCAGGCCGAGGAAGCGCAGGCGCCGATCCCCCGAATCCGGACGGCGCCGCCGCGTCTGTCGCCCGATCGCGACGAGGTGCGAAACGCCATCGAGATCCTGAAGAACGCCCAGCGCCCGATGCTGATGGCGGGAACCTCGGTCAAGTGGTCCTACGCCTATGAAGAAATGAACCGCTTCATCGCCGAAACCCACATTCCGACCTTCACCAACGGAATGGGTCGCGGCTCGGTGCCGTGGGACTGCCCCGAGTTTCTGAACCGGTCGCGCCGCGATGCGCTCAAGCAGATCGATTGCATCATCCTGGCGGGCACCCTGCTCGACTTTCGCATGCGCTTCGGCCAGACGATTCCGGCCGACGCCAAGATCATCCAGCTCGACATGGACGCGACCCTGATCGGCCAGAACCGCCAGACCGACGTGCCCCTCGTCGGCAACCTGGCTTGCAGCTTCGAGCTGCTGCTCGAAGAGATGAAGAACCAGGGCGCGCAGCTCGACTTCTCGCCCTTCCGGGACTCGCTACGCGAGATCGAGAACGAGGCGGCAGCCAAGGTCGAGGCTGCGCTCAACAGCGACGAGACGCCGATCGATCCCCAGCGCATGTGTCGCGAGCTGCGCGACTGGCTCGAGACCCTCGAGAACCCGATCGTGATCGGAGATGGTGGAGACATCGTCGCGACGGCGGCCAAGATCCTGCCGGTCAAGGGCGAGGGTGCCTGGATGGACCCGGGCCCGCTCGGCACCCTCGGTGTCGGGATGCCCTTCGCGCTGGCGGCCCAGCTCTCACATCCGGACCGGCGCGTGGTGATCGTCTACGGTGATGGTTCGTTTGGTCTGAACGGCTTCGAGTTCGACACGGCCGTGCGTCACAACCTCCCCATCATCGGCGTCATAGGCAACGACGGAGCCTGGGGACAGATGATGCGGCCTCAAGGTGCCATCTATGGTTGGGATCGTCTCCAGGCGACACTCCTCAACGTCACCCGCTATGACAAGGTCGTCGAAGCCCTCGGCGGTCACGGCGAACTGGTCGAGCGCCCCGAAGAGCTGCGGCCTGCCCTCGAGCGCGCCGCGGCGTCGGGGAAACCGGCCCTGGTGAACGTCTTGATTCGCCAGGACCGCGAGTACAAGGGCGGGATCTACGTCTAGCTCCCTCGCTCCGCTCCGACTGGAACGCAGAAGGCCCGAGGACCTGGGCGTCGACCTCGAGGTGCTGTCGGAATTCGTGCGCGCGATCGGCCCCTTGGCGGTCGTCGACTTGGAGACCACCGGACTCTCCCAGGACCCGGACGCCGAGATGCTCGAGTTCGGAGCCGTCCTGCTCGACCCCGAGGCCGAGGAGCTCACGACGCTCGAGAGCCTGATCTGTCCCAAGGGCATGTTGCCGCGCGCCGTGCAGCAACTGACCGGGTTGACGCTCTCCGACGTGGCCGGTGCGCCCGAGATCGAGGCACTGGCCAAGCCCATCGCGACGGCGCTGGCCGGGCGCACCCTGATCGCCCACAACGCCGACTTCGAACGCCACTTCCTGTCGCGCTTCGTGGCCGCCGAGCTGGCCAAGTCGCCCTACCTCGACACCCAGGATCTGCTGGCGCTCTCCCATCCGGATGCTCCGGACCTGCGTCTCGAGACGTTCACGCGCGAACTGCTCGAGACCGAAGAGCGGCACCGGGCCCTGTCGGATGCGTTGGACACCCTGCGGGTCCTTTCCCGGGCGGCACGGGGCGCGCGGCAGGGCAAGCGCCGCTACGTCACGGCGCGCAACGCGCTCGATCGGTTTGCACCGGACTCTCCGTGGCGTCTGCTGCTTGACGGTGGCGGACTCGCGGCTGAACTCGATCCGCTTCCGCAGTTCGTGTCGATCCCGGAGAGTGCCGAGAAGCCGGTCCCGTTCGACGCGGACTCGATCGCCGCCGCGCTGTCCGACGAGCAGCGGGGCCGCCGCTATTTTCCCGGCTATCGCGTGAGAGAAGAGCAGATCCGCATGGCGCGCGAGTTCGTGCAGGTGCTCTCCGAGGGAGGTCGGCTGTTGCTCGAGGGCGGAACCGGCGTCGGAAAGTCGCTGGCCTATCTGTCCGCGGCGATTCCTTTCGCGATGGAGCGTGCGGCCGGCGGAATCCGTGATCCGATCGTGGTCTCGACGCGAACCAAGCTCCTCCAGGATCAGCTGCTCGGCAAGGACATTCCGGCCGCCGCCGCCATGTTCGGCCATCGGGATCTGCGCGCGCTGTCGATCAAGGGCCGTGCAAACTACGTCTGCAAGCGCCGCTTTGACGTGGTGCAGGCCGAGGGCAGTGAGCCCAGAATCTTCGAAGCGGACCGACTGGCCTACGCCGTCCTGGCTGCTTGCGCGCGAACCCGGCGGCACGGCGAGGTGGGGGCATTGCCCGGCGCGTTGCTGTTCCGTTTTCCGCCCCTGCGCGACCTGCTGCGCCGCTCCGTGGCCGCGCGGGCGGAGCAATGCACGCGCGAGCAATGCGCGCACGAGCGCGGCTGCCCGTTCGGCATGCGTCGTTCCGCCCTCTCGGAGGCCCATCTGGTCGTCGCCAATCACGACCTCCTGCTGCGTTGGCCCCCGGACTATCCGAACGTGACTCACGTGATCGTCGATGAGGCGCACGAGCTGTTGGGTGTCGTCGACGAAGTCTTCGCCCTCGACGTGCGGCCGATCGAAGTCATGGAGCGCTTCGACGAGCTCTTCGGTCGGCCCGGCGACCGCACGGCTGACGACCCGCTGCTGCCCAAGGGCAGGCTTCGGACGCTTCACCGGGATGTAAAGGCCTGGCGACGTGGGTTGCATCAGGACCTGATGGCCCTGGGTCGTTCACTGGCCGACCGCGCCAGCGAGTATGGCGAGGTGCAGCTTCCGGCCCATGCCGATCGCATCTTCGTGGAAGCCGCCCAGCTTGCCGAGCGTACGGCGGAGAGACTCGAAGCGGTCGTCACCCAGGCCGAGCGGCTGGGCGAGGGTCGAGAGCGCGAGGATGAGGAGGAAGCCGACGGTGTCGAGCGCGCGATTGCCGATCTCCTCGATTCCGCGAAAGCGTTGCGCAATGCCTTCTTTGGCGGCGACGAGGACGCAGTCGCGGCATTCGAACGACTTGAAGCGCCGTTCGATCGCTGGCGACTGGCTGTCCGGGCGGTTGCGCCGGGCGAGATGTTCCACGAGCGCTTCGCCGACAAACTGGAAGCATTGGCCTGTGTGTCGGCGAGCTTGTTCGTCCAAGGCGACGCCATGGCGGCGCTGGGTGAGCTGGAGCTTGAATCGCGACACGGTGTTACTGCCAAGAGAGTCACGGTCGAGAGCCCGTTCGACTATCTCTCGCACATGCGCGTCGTCGCCATGGATGTACGCCACGATCTCGTCGACGAGACCAGTGAGGTGATCGCCGAGCTCGCGCGGCTACTCGGTGGGCAAGTCCTCGGGCTCTTCACCAGCTTGCGCCGCATGCGCGAAGTAAGCGAACTCCTGAACGAGAAGCTCCGAGGCGAAGGATTCGACATTCTCATGCCGCGACGTGCGAGCGACGATCCGGCGGCGTTGGTCGAGCGCTTCAGCCGTGTCGGTGCCGGCTGCATTCTGCTGGGCGCACGCACCTTCTGGCAGGGGGTCGACATCCGGGGTCCGGCGCTACAGGCCGTCGTGATCGAGAAGCTTCCTTTCGAGGTTCCTACCGAGCTTCGCAAGCGCCGGGAGAATCGCCTCAAGCAGGCAGGCGAGAACGCCTTCGAACGCCATGTGCTGGGCAAGATGTTGCTCAACCTGAAGCAGATGACGGGTCGCTTGATCCGATCCGAAGAGGATCGGGGCATCGCGGTGATCGTCGAGGGTCGAACCGACAAGCGTTACTTCCGCCGTCTCGAGGATGCGCTTCCCAGCGGCTGTCGGGTCGAGGTGGTCAGCCGGGACGAGCTGGCGCGGCTGCTTTCAGAAGTGGGCATCACTTCCGAAGAACCGGCGCGGCGCCTTGGCGACGAACCGGCGTGATGCCTCGGCGACGAATGGGCGACGCATAGGCTACCGTTGCCGCCGACGGAGGGCCGGATCACGTGAGCACCTTCAAATCGGACCAGTGGGCGCTGGTGCTGGGGGGATCGAGTGGCTTTGGCCTCGCGACCGCCCAGAAGCTTGCCAGCCACGGGATGAACTTGTGCATCGTTCACCGCGATCGCCGCGGTGCGTTGAAGAGGATCGATCCGGAGTTCGACAAGATTCGCGCAGCCGGAGTGAAGCTCGTGACGTTCAACCTCGATGCGCTCGACCCTGAGAAGCGCCGTGAGGTCATCGATGCACTGGCCGAAGCAATGGGGAGCGACGGCCATGTGCGCGTTCTGCTCCACTCGATCGCGTTCGGAAATCTCAAGCTCCTGGTGCACGAGGTGCCCCGGACCGATCGCGCGCTCGAGGCGCTTGCGTCGAAGCTCGGCATCGACGCCGGAAAGCTTCGAGAGGCCGCCGACGCGCTCTTCTCCAGCGACAGCGATGCGCTGCATACCCTCGCGTCACCGCCCGAATACTCGAACGAGAATTTCCTCGAGGACGAGGACTTCGAGCGCACCATCTTCAGCATGGGGACGAGCTTGCTGGGCTGGGTACAGATGCTGTTCGATCGCAAGCTCTTCGACGAGGACGCGAGGGTCTTCGGTCTCACAAGCGAAGGCAACAGCGTCGCCTGGAAGGGCTATGCCGCAGTGGCGGCTGCCAAGGTGGCATTGGAATCGCTGGCCCGTTCGATCGCCGTGGAGTACGCGCCCCACGGCATCCGTTGCAACGTGATCCAGGCCGGCATTACCGAAACAGCGGCACTGGCCGCGATTCCGGGCAACGCTCAGCTCAAAGCCCAGGCCCGGCTGAGAAATCCCTTCGGTCGGTTGACGACGCCGGCCGACGTGGCCGGAATGATCTACCTGCTCTCCACCGAGGAGGCGGCCTGGGTGAACGGCACCGTCATCCGTGTCGACGGAGGCGAGCACATCTCGGGAGCGAGCGGATGAGCGAGTCAGCCGAGTCAGCCGAGTCGGGCGAGTCAGGAGAGTCGAAGGTTGCCCTGGTCACCGGAGCTGGCACCGGAATCGGTGCAGCGTGCGCGCGGGCGTTGGCGCAGGAAGGCTTCCGGGTTGGCATCCACTACCGGTCGAGCCAGGAGGCCGCGTCGAAGCTTGCGGCCGAGCTGGGCGACGCGTTCATCGTGAAGGCCGACCTCGCGAATCCCGAAGAACTGGACGCCATGATCAAGGAGCTGAAGCAGAAGGCCGGACGCATCGACGTGTTGGTCAACAACGCTGGCTTCAACGTGAACGCTCCGATGCTGTCGATGAAGATTAGCGACTATGACGCCGTCTCCGCCGTTGCCCGTGGCACCTGGTATCTCACCAAGCTCGTGCTGCGTCGCTTCATGTTGCGCCAGGGAACGGGACGCATCATCAACATCTCGAGCGTCGTGGGTCATACTGGCAACGCCGGGCAGATCCCCTACACGATGGTGAAGGCCGGCCTCGATGCCTTCACCAAGTCGCTCGCCCAGGAGCTCGCCGGCCGCGAGATCACGGTCAACTCCGTGGCTCCCGGCTTCATCGAAACCGAGATGACGGCTGCACTTCCGGAGGAAATCCAGCAGGCCGTCCTCAGTCGCATTCCCCAGCAGCGCATGGGCCGCGTCGAAGAGGTCGCCGACGTCGTCGCCTTCCTGGCCACTCGTGGCAGCTACGTCAACGGCGGAGTGATCCACGTCAACGGCGGGATGTTCGGGGGCTAGGAAATCAGGCCGAGGACCTTGTCCACGCCCTCCCATAGCTCGTGTTTCGGAATCGTGAGGGCGGGGAAGAAGCGGACCACGGTGCCCGCGGTGACGTTGACGAGCACGCCGGCTTCGAGGGCTCGCGACGCCAGGCCGCCGGCGAGGTCTGCGTCGGCGAGTTCCATAGCGACCAGCAGACCACGACCGCGCACGTCGCTGACGGTTCCCGGGTGTTCGTCACCAAAGGCGCGCAGTCGCTCCTGAAGCTTTGCACCGAGCTCGGTGGCGCGTTCGGAGAGCTTCTCCTCGATCACGACCCGCAGCACGGCGTTGGCCGCAGCCGACGCCAGCGGGTTCCCGCCGAAGGTCGTGCCGTGGTCGCTGATGCTGACCGTCTTGGCGACGTCGGGTGTGCATGCGAAGGCGGCGACCGGGAATCCGCCGCCGAGGCCCTTGCCCAGCGTGATGATGTCGGGCGTCACGTCCTCATGCTGGTAGCCGAGCAGCGTTCCGGTGCGCCCGACGCCGGTCTGCACCTCGTCGCAGATGAGCAGCGCGCCTTTGGCGCGACAGATTTCGCTCAGCCCGGCCAGGTAGTCGCCGGCGGGAACGTTGACGCCACCTTCGCCCTGCACGGGTTCGATGACGAAGGCCGCGGTCTGGTCGTCGACGGCGGCGCGCGCCGCGTCGAGATCATCAAAGGGAACCACACAGCCTTCCGGAAGCAGTGCCGCGTACGGGTGGCGGTGCTTGGCCTGACCAATCAGGCGGAGTGCGCCGAGCGAGCGCCCGTGAAACGAGTTCTCCGTCGACACGAACTTGGCGCGCCCAGTCGCCCGGTGGGCCAGCTTGACGGCGCCGTCGATCGCCTCGGTCCCCGAGTTCACCAGGAACGAATGGGGCAGGGCGCCGTTCGAAAGGCCCGCGATGCGCTCGATCAACTCGATCTGGGGGAGTGTGTAGAAGATGTTGGTCGTCTGCATCAGGCGGCCGGCCTGGTCCCGGATCGCCTCGACAAGCTGCGGGTGGCAATGGCCGATGTTGCAGACCGCCCAGCCCGCCATCAGGTCCAGGTACTCCTTGCCGTCAGCGTCGCGCACGCGCGAGCCGTGCCCCTCCACGAGAGCCACCGGGTAGCGGTTCACCACCGGGATGAAGTGGGCGGCTTCCCGCTGTCGGACCGAGTCGATTTCCATGGGGCTTCCTCAGTGCAGACGGCGCTCGGGGACGAGCTGGAGACTTCAACTCCGACCCGCTTGGGGTCGTTCTCCGAATCCGGGCAGTGAATATTCAACACCCTCCCGGAAGGTTCCGCTAGCCTCCAGTCTTTGGAGGACCCCCCTCGTGACCGACACCATTCTCTTGCAAGGCATCCAGGTTCCGGCCGCACTCGGTGTCACCAAGGCCGAGCGCGACGTGCGCCGTCCGGTGCTCCTCGACCTGGAGGTCGAAACGGACCTGCGCCGCTCGGGCCACTCCGATCGGATCGGCCACACGCTCCACTACAAGCGCATCTTCGAGGTCGTGGAAGACGTGGCCTTGAACCAGGAGCACAGGCTGGTCGAGGCCCTGGGCGACCGGATTGCCCGGGCCGTGCTCGAGAAGTTCGATGCCGACGCGGTGACCGTGACCGTGCGCAAACCCACCCCGATCGCGGGTGTTCTCCAGTACGCGGGCGTCCGGGTGTGCCGGACCCGAGATGATCTAACCTGATCGGGGCCCGAATCTGCCCCCAAGGGAAAGCTCGGATCGCGTGGTATATTGCCACAGCCCGCCCGCCCTCAGACGGATGGAAACCTTGTGAGCCCGTCGTCCTTCAACCCCCGGCTCAGCCGCCGTGATGCGGAGCGCCTCGTCGCCGAGGCCCTCGACAGCGCTGCGCTCGAACGCGAGCCCGCGGAACGTCTGGCGGCTCAGCTGACCGGCCCCGAGGTCTTCGAGCCGCTTCTCGAGGCCGCCTTCGAGAGTAAGAAGCGGATCAAGGGCGACGTCGTCACGGTCTCGAAGAACATCTTCATCCCGCTCACGAATCTCTGCCGTGACCGCTGTGGCTACTGCACGTTCGCCAAGCTCGACGACGATCCCGACGCCAAGACGTACAGCCTCGACGAAGTCGGCGAAGCCGTGCGCGGAGGGCTGCGCAGCGGCTGTATCGAGGCCCTCTTCTGCCTGGGCGACAAGCCCGAGAAGGCGTACCGCTCGTACCGCAAGTTCCTCTCGAGCCGTGGCCTCTCGACCACGGCCGAGTACCTGACGCAGGCCTGCCAGCTCGCGTTCGAACTCGGCATGCTGCCGCACACCAACGCGGGAATCCTGTCGGCCGAGCAGATGCAAGCCCTCAAGCCCTGGAACGCCTCCATGGGCCTGATGCTCGAGACCACCAGCCAACGGCTGCGCTTGCAGGGCGGACCCCACCAGATCGCGCCGGACAAGGATCCGGTCGTGCGTCTTCAGATGCACAACGAGGCCGGCGAAATCGGCATCCCCTTTACGAGCGGACTGCTCCTCGGCATCGGCGAGACGTCAGAAGAATGCGTCGACACCTTGCTTGCGATTCGCGACGTGTCGCGACGCTGGGGCCACATCCAGGAAGTGATCGTCCAGCCCTTCCACCCCAAGCCCGATACGCCGATGGAGTTCGTCCTGCCGATCTCCGACGAGCATGTCGCTGCTTGGGTCGCGCTCACGCGCCTCATCATGGGACCCGAGATGAATGTGCAGGCGCCGCCGAACCTCGCGCCCGAAGTGCTCGAGCTGCTGCTGCGCTCGGGTCTCAACGACTGGGGCGGTGTTTCCCCCGTGACCGTCGATTTCATCAACCCCGAAGCGCCCTGGCCCGCGCTACGCGAGCTCGACCGGCGCACCCGCGCCGCCGGCCAGAAGCTGGTCGAGCGCCTGCCCGTGTATCCCGAGCACCTGATCGGTCGCCCGGAGTTCTTCGATCCCCAGGTTCGCGAGGCTTTGCATTGCCTCGCCGACGACGCCGGCTATGCCCGGCCCGACCGGCCCCATGCCGGAGTGGAGGCAGCATGAGTCTCGACCGACTCCTTTCCGACCTGAGCCCCGACGTTGCGCGCATCCTGGACGGCGCGCTCGACGGTCGTGAGCTCTCCATCGACGACGCCCAGACGCTGCTCGAAAGCCAGGGCGCCGATCTCCACGCCCTGTGTCGTGCCGCCGATCTCGCACGCCAGGACGACGTTGGCGACGACATCAGCTTCGTCATCAACCGCAACATGAACTTCACCAACGTCTGCTACGTGGGCTGCAGCTTCTGCGGCTTCGCGCGTCACAAGGACGAAGCCGAAGCCTATGACCACCCGATGGAGGTGATGCTCGAGAAGACGGCCGACGCCGTTTCCCGCGGTGCCACCGAAGTCTGTATCCAGGGCGGCATCCACCCGAACAAGGACCACACCCACTACCGCGAGATCCTGGAGACGGTGAAGGGTGCGTTTCCCCAGATCCACATCCATGCCTATTCACCGGAAGAGATCGACTTCGGGCACCGCACGAGCGAGATGCCACTCTCGGACTACCTGCGCCACCTCGTCGATGCGGGTCTCGGGACCATGCCGGGCACGGCGGCCGAGATCCTGAGCGACGACATCCGCAAGCAGATCTCGCCGCGCAAGCTCAGGACCCAACGCTGGATCGAGATCGTGAAGACGGCCCACGGCATTGGGCTCCCTTCGACGTCGACGCTGATGTACGGCCACATCGAGAGCACGCGTCACGTGGCGGAGCACCTCGGCCTCTTGCGAGACATCCAGAAGGAGACGGGGGGCTTCACCGAGTTCGTTCCGCTGGGCTTCATCCACGAGAAGAACGTCCTCTTCAACCACATGGGGGCCCGCGCCGGATCGTCCGCTCCTGAGGACGTGCGTCTGGTCGCCGTCGCTCGGCTCTTGCTGCGCCCCCACATCACCAACATCCAGGTGTCGTGGGTGAAGATGGGAACCAAGCTCGCCCAGATCGGTCTGATGTCGGGCGCCAACGACTTCGGCGGCACACTGATGGAAGAGTCCATCAGCCGCGAGTCCGGCTCCCAGCACGGCGAAAACCTCCCCGCCGAGGACATGCGCCGGCTGATCCGCGAGATCGGCCGCACCCCGGTCGAGCGGAGCACCACCTACGAGATCGTGCGTCGCTTTGACGACGCGTCGCTCGACCCCCCGTCACTCGAGCCCGTCCAGAAGCGCGAGGTCTCCGGTCCGACCCGCTGGCGTCTCCAGCGGGAGTCGGTGAAGACGCGCGAGCGCCAGCCCATCGGGGAGTCGGACGCGACCGCGCTGGCCCTGCTCGGCGGCGGCTGATCCCACCTCCCGAACGGCCGCCCGAGCGGGGACGTTCTTGAATATTCAACTCCTAGCCATCCATCATGGGTCGAAGTTGAATATTCAAGAACGTCCCCGTTTTTCGCTTGGCGATAGCGCTGTCGCTGCAGCGCTATCGGAGGCGGTCCAGGCGCGCCGTCAGCTCCTCGACCTGATAGCGGAGCGGAGCACTCTCCAAGATGCAGCGCTCGACCCTCTTGACGGCGTTGCTCACGGCCGGATGGTCGCGGTCGAAGCGTCGGGCGATCACGGCCAGGGGTTCGTCGGTGTAGCGGCGGCACAGGTACATGGCGAGCTGGCGAGGCATCAGTACGTCGCGGCGCCGTGAGCGCGACGCCAGGGTGTCGTGGCTCACGCCGAAGAAACGGCAGACCACCTCGATGACCTGATTCACGTCGAGGACCCGTGGCTGCAAGATGCCGGGCGAGAGCTTGTGGAGGGCGTTTCGGGTGAGCGTGCGGTCGATGGGCCGCTTGAGGAGCGAGGCCGATGCCACCACCTGGATCAACGCGCCCTCGAGGTCGCGCACGCTGCCGCGTACGGCTTCGACCAGCAGGTCGAGGCAATCGTCAGGCAATCCCACGCCACCGGCCGCGGCCTTGCTCCGCAGGATGCTGCGGCGCAGCTTGGCGTCCGGTGGTTCGATCTCGGCCACCACGCCCGCCGTGATCTGGGAGCGCAGGCGCGGTTCGAGATCGTGGATGTCCCGCGGCAGGCGATCGCCCGTCAGCACGACGCGCACGCCGGCGTCGACCAGGTGGGTGAGGGTGTGGAAGAACTCCATCTGGGTGGCCCGCTTCGAGCCCAGGAACTGGATGTCCTCGACGACGAGCAGATCGCACTGCTGGCGGAAGCGTTGCTTGAACCCCTCGGTGTTCTTGGTGCGCAAGGCCTTCATGAAGCGGTTGGTGAAGGTCTCGGCGGATTCGTAGAGCCCCCGGGTCGCACCGTTGCGGCGGGCTTCGGTGACGACGGCGCGGGCGAGGTGGGTCTTGCCCATTCCGGGCGCCGACGCGAGGTAGAGAGGATTGAGGCCGCGCTGTCGCTGCTGTGCCAGTGCCAGCGACGCCTCGCGGGCCAGCGCATTGCACGGGCCCACGACGAAGTTGTCGAACGTATAGGGCAGCGGTTCGCGGTCCTCGTCGCGCGGCTCCGGCGCTTCGAACTGCTGCGGGCGCTGGGCGTGGGCGCGCCTCAGTTGCGTCTTCACGGCGGGCGGGTCGGACTTGACTTGGCGATCGGCGACCCCGGAATCGACGCCTTCGGACCCAGCGGGCGGATTCAGCACCCTCTGGCGCCAGCCGTTGGCGACGCCGAGCTCGATCGGCAGCTGCTGGCCGGTCTCGTCAGCCACACACTGCGCGATCCGGCTCAGGAAGCGGGCCCGAATCCGGTCCCGGTGGAAGGGCGTCGGTGCAGACAGCCGCAGCCCCTGACCGGTATGCTCGACTGCGAGTGGACGCAGCCAGGCATCCAGCGTGAAAGCGGGCATGTCGGTCCCGAGCCGGCGCAGAACACCGTCCCAAAACTGCGGGGGGCAATTCACGGTTTCGCCTGATCTCAGCCAGTTTTCAGTGTTTTTCGCCGAATCCCCAACCATCAAACTTCGGCGAAACCGGAGTACAGCATGTCCTTCGAATCGTCGCAATGGCGAATCAGGCCGGTCGACCGCTGTGGCAGCCGGCTTTTCGACGCGTCGAAATCGCTGCGTACAGCGGCGTAAAACCACTGTTTGTAAGTGGATTCACGATTCTTTTCCAGGAACTTCGCCGGCAGTGTTGAGAAAGTCCCGAACGGTGCATCGGCGTGTCGCCGCGAGCCGGACCGGCTGAACCGGATCTACTGAATTCGACTTTTTTCGCGTTTTATCTCGAAAAATTGCGAAAAATCGAAGCTGCCGAATGGCTCAGTGAATCCGCCCCGAACCGGTCGATCCGTGGCTTTGAAGTTCGGCGACCCGGAAGCTGACCAAGCCTTCGAGCCGTTCGAAGCGTTCCGGAATGCTGTTTGCATCGAGCAAGCCCTGCTTTTCCTGGGGATGGAGCGCCAGCGCAGCGGCCAACGAATTGACGAAGGTCGCGTCGTCCATCTCGCCGAAAGCCTCGGTCGTGAAGCCTGCGGCTCCGCTGGGGTCGGCGTGCCCTACCAGCACGGAGAGGTTGCCAATGATGGCTCTGCGAAGCTCGACGACCCGCTCTCGCTCGTCGTCCGGGTACGGATCGCTGAGGAACTCGACCTCGGCGATCCGGTGAAGTTGCTCGGGTGGTCTCGGCGGCTCGCTCAGGATCCGGAAGCGCGCGATCCCCGCCAGCACGAGGTTGAAGCGGCCATCGGGTAGACGTTGTGCCTGGGCCAGGCGACCGGCACAGCCGATGGGATAGACCGGCGGGTTGCCCGCCAACTCATGGAGGTGCTCGGGGAGCACCACGACCATGCCGATCATCCGGTTGCTCTCAATCGCCTGCTCGGTCATCTGTCGATAACGCGGCTCGAAGATGTGGAGGGGCGTCTGGACCCGTGGAAACAGCACCACGTTCGAGAGCGGAAAGATGGCGATCTCCGAGCGGTCCATGGACGAAGCATACCGTGGTCTTGACGCACGCATCCCGCGGACGCGCTTGCTGAACGCTCTTGACGAACGAATCGTCTGCCGGGAGACTCCGCGCGAAGATGGATCGCCGCGAAGCTCGTGCGCTGGTCAATCGCCTCACTCGCGATGCCGAGTGCATCGCGGCGCACTTCGAGCTGGACTACCAATCGATCCAGGCGGAACGCGCGGGCATCAACGGCCACTACGGCATCTGCGACTCCGACGGCGTCATCAAGATCCGCCTGCGGCATGCAAAGACCGGGCGCCCGCTCAAGTACTCGAGCCTCGTCAATACGCTCTGCCACGAGCTCGCGCATCTGCGTCACTTCGACCATGGTCCACGCTTCAAGGCCTTCTACTTCCGGCTGCTGGAATTTGCGCGAGCCGAAGGCATCTACCAGCCGCGAGGTGCGGGCCTGGCAAGCGAACCGGTTGCAGTGTCACCGGCACGGGCAGTCGATGGCTCGATGCCCGCCGAGCCGAGCCAGCTGGAACTCTTCTAGGGGTCGGGTCGGCAGCACGCGGAAGCCGATCGCCGCAGCGGCCGGCGAGCTGCGGAGGGGGACTCAGGCGCCGCTCTTGAGGGTGTCGAGTTGTTCGAGGGTGTTCGGACCCTCTTCGACCTTGGCCACGACCTCTTCGCACGCGACGGCCTTGTCGATGATCTCGCGGAGCAGTCCCTCGACGGTCAGCTCATCGTATTCGGCCAGGGCATCTTCAAGCGAGCTTTCGGACACCGTAAACGACAAGGCCAATTTGATGCTGACGTCCATCGATGCGTGTCCTCGCAAAATCGCTTTCGGCCGGAACTACCGTCCTGCCCTTTTGTCCGTAAGTCACTGAAATAAAAGGGATTTTCAGTAATCCGGCAAGAGGATACTACAGCGTCTGAGGGTCGGCTATGCGTTTTTCCCCAAACCGGCCCGAATTCCAGCAGCCTTAGACGGCCTCTGACCCCTTCGAGTCGGCGTAGGCATGCAGCCCGAGCAGGATCAGGGTGCCGATCCCTACACCCACGAAGAGCGACATGGACAGCGCGTGCAGTCGGCCGAAGCGCGCGCCGACGCTGATACTGCCCTCGGATCCGAACACGTTGTCGCGGATCTCGGCGATTGGCAGCGAGATTCCAAAGTGCGAGGCGAGGCAGATCGCTCCCAACAGCAGCGGTAGACCAACGGTCCAGCCGCCGCGGCCCAAGGCCCTGGCCAGGGCGGCCAGGGCGAAGCCGGCCACGCCGCCGTACAGGTGGAGCACGGTCAGGGTCGGGCCGACGATGATCCCGGCGGTTTCCGACGGCAGCAACCGGAACGCGGTCGGTGCGATCACCGCGCCGAACAGCAGCCACGACCCGACCCAGGTCCCAAGCAGGAGCCAGAGTACGGCTCGCAAGGAGGCGTCCACGACACGGCTTGTTTCGCTGCTCAGTGCTGCCGACATTCGCCGAGTCTCCGGAACCCGTGCGCGGCTGTAAAGAGGCCCGGAAGTCCCGGGCCCGGGTCCTCGAGCCCTGGGTGATTCGCCTGGTTCAAGCACCCCAACGCGATCCGAATCGCCTGCGGGGTCGGCGGAATCCGGTCCGAGTTGCCTGCCCATGTCATCGCAGCCGACTGGCAGAAAATTCTCAAGCCGGTGCAGGTCGGGCCGATACGAGGGACAGCGTCTGAGCCAAATCTGGGGGGGTGAGGCTCAGACGGGACGCCCCGGAGCCTACGGCTTCGGGGCGTTTTGTTGCTAGCGCGTGCTGGTCTGAAGCGCCTGCGCCTCGGCGTCATCGGCGCTGTCGCTGTGGCAGGCGGCCTGTTCGCCCTTCTTCACACCCATTGTGGCGCGCGTCTTGCTCGCCAGCCGGTGGATCTCCTCGGGCGAAAGAACGCCGCGCTTCTCCAGGATTTCTTGCTGGTCGGGTGTCAACGCGAGAGTCACCTGGGGTTGCTTCCGGGCGTAGGCGTCGTCCTTGCCGCTCGCGAACTCCTGGATCTCCTTGCTGATCCGGACCGAGCACCAGTCGTGGCCGCACATGGCGCAGAAGTCGGTGTCCACGTCCAGGTCTTCGTCGTGATAGGCGCGGGCCGTGTCCGAGTCGTAGGCCAACTCGAAGTGCTTCTCCCAATTCAGGGCCGCCCTCGCCTTGGTGAGAGCGTCGTCGTGGTCGCGTGCGCCCGGAATCCCGAGTGCCACGTCTGCCGCATGGGCCGCGATCTTGTAGGCGATCACACCCTGCTTGACGTCATCGCGCTTCGGCAGGCCCAAGTGCTCCTTGGGCGTCACGTAGCAGAGCATGGCTGCGCCGTGATAGCCGGCCGCCGTGGCTCCGATGCAGCTCGTGATGTGGTCGTAGCCCGGGAAGATATCGGTCACCAACGGTCCGAGTACGTAGAAGGGCGCGCCGTGACATCTCTCGCGCTGGAGCTTCATGTTGTACTCGATCTGATCGAAGGGAACGTGTCCCGGGCCTTCCACCATCACTTGACAGCCATGAGCCCAGGCGCGTTCGGTCAGCTCGCCCAGGGTCGAGAGCTCGGCCAGCTGGGCGTCATCGGTGGCGTCGGCCAGACCCCCCGGGCGAAGCCCGTCGCCGATCGAGAACGTGACGTCGTAGCGGCGCAGGATCTCACAGATGTCGTCCCACAGCGTGTACATCGGGTTCTGCTGGTCGTGGTGGATCATCCATTTGGCCAGCATCGACCCACCGCGGCTCACGATGCCGATCAGGCGCTTCTGCACGTAGGTCAGGTGCTCGCGCAGCACGCCGGCGTGGATCGTGAAATAGTCGACGCCCTGCTTCGCCTGGTGCTCGAGGGACGACAGGATCATGTCGGCGTCGAGGTCTTCGATCTTGCGCCCGATGATCATCGAGTAGATGGGCACGGTGCCGATCGGAACGCTGGAGCCTCGGAGGATGGCCTCGCGGGTCGCGTCGAGATCGCCCCCGGTCGAGAGGTCCATCACCGTGTCCGCGCCCCAGCGCTCGGCCCAGGCGAGCTTTTCGACTTCCTCGGCGGTGTCGCTGCTGACGGGCGAGGCGCCCATGTTGGCGTTGATCTTGGTGTGGCTGGCGCGCCCAATGGCCATCGGGTCGAGCTTGTAACCCAGGTGGACGCGGTTGGCCGGAATCACCATGCGGCCGGCCGCGACCTCATCGCGCACCTGCTCGGGCGTCAGGTGGCCCTCGCGCTCGGCCACGCGTTGCATCTCGGACGTCACGCTGCCCAGCCGCGCGTGCTCGAGCTGGGTGACGGGAGCGAAACCGGCGGGAGCGACCCAGTGTCCGTCTACGTAGTTCCAATCGGGAGGCATGAAGTCCCAGGCCGTCTTGTCCGACGGGGCCGGCATGCCCGGAGTGTCGGGCGAGCTGAAGGCGAGGGCGCCCCCGACGTCGGGCTTGCGCGCGAAACTGCCGGGATTGGTTCCCGAGTCGGTGCTCGACGGGTTGGCGCCCAGCGGCGGAAGCGACCAGGTCTGCGAATTCGATGTGTTCGACATGGGAGGCACTCCTGTTTTCGAAGGGAGCGCCAGGGGGAGATCTCTCGGAACCGATCCCTACGCTCGTTCTACCGAGTTCAGGTTCGACGGGTGTATCTCAGGCAGGCTCTCGACCCACCACCCCGTGGCTCCTTCAACGACCGCAGGCTACCACCTGGGAACCGCTGCCACCATCGAATTGAACGCATCTGGAGAATACCGTTGTCGAGGTGGAATGATCTGCTTCCCCGACTCGCCCAAGTTCCGAGGGAAAACGGCACCGCGGCCCTGCATCAGGCCGCGAATTTTCTTCGCGAGACGCTCGAAGCGTCGGGAGTCGATGTCGAGCTGATCGCGTTCACGGCGACACCCTGGGCTTTGCGACTGGCAGGGGTTATCGCCCTGGCTGCTGGGCTCCTCTGTTTCGAGATGATGCGCTCGGGTCGGTATGGCGCGGCGATTGCGGTGTCGCTCGCGATCCCGGCGCTGCTGGTGGCCGAGCTGGAGTTTCATCAGCCCGTTTTTGGGTGGATCGGCACCCAGACCCAGCAGCACGTGCTGGCGACCCTTGCCGCGCGGGCACCGCTGCAACGTGTGATCTTCACCGCCCATTACGCTACGAAGACCGATCTGCTCGATCCCATCGAACCGGCGCCCGGTCGTTGCTGGCCCATGGAATCCCGGCGGCGACGCTGATCTCACGCGGTTCCGATGCCTATTTCGCCCGCGACCTGCACTCCGCCGGCGACCATCGCGACCGGATCGACGCGGCGGCCCTCGACGCGAGCCTCGAGTAGCTGCTCGCCGTGGCGCGCCGGGCCGACCCGCAGGGTCTCTAGCGACGTCGGGCTTGCGCTAATCTCCGCCTCCATGATGCGGTCGCGGATGCTCCCGGTGCTCGGTCTCCTGTGCGCCGTGCAATTCGCCTGCGACCGCAACATCGAGCCCTATGTGCCGGGCGAGGAACCTCGACAGCCCGACCTTTCGCGGATCTTTCCGGCCGGAGCCGAGCAGCAGGCGCGTCGAGCGGCCCCGGGCGAGCTGCCGCCGCAACCGCGGCCGCGAGACGCACCCCCGGTCGGGGCTGCCACTCGAGCCAACCTGGCGAAAGCCGAACCGATTCGCGGCGAGGTCCGCATCGCCGAGGCGCTTCGGGAGCGGCTCCGACCCGACGCCGTGCTCTTCATCATCGCGAGGGTCGGAGCGGCCGGTCCCCCGCTGGCGGTCAAGCGGATCCGCTCCCCCCGCTTCCCGTTGCAGTTCTCGATCGGTCCCGATGACCGCATGATCGCGACGCTGCCCTTCCAGGGCGCGCTCCAGCTGACCGCGCGCCTCGACGGAGACGGAGACGCGATCTCACGCGATCCTGGTGACCTGCAGGGACGCGCCGATGGGACCTACCCGCCCGGTGCGTCGAATGTGACGATCGTGTTGGACGAGGCGCTCTGAGCAGCTTCGTCTCGCGATCGTGGAGCGTGATCTTCCCGGGCCCGAGGACGGTGAATGCGCCTCAGATCACGTCCATGGACTCGACGGCGGCCTTGGTACCGGCCACCACCAGGCGGTCTCCTTCAGCAATGGAATCGTCAGCCCCGGGTACACGGATCGCGGCCGGCTCGCCGGTCGGGTTGTGCTTGCGGATCAGGATCACCTGGACGCCGAAGACCGCGGCGATGTCGAGCTCACGGATCGTCTTGCCAAAGAAACGTGGCGGAGGCTGGATCTCCTGGAGGACGTAGCCGCCGCCGAGCTCGACCTGCTGGCCGCGGTGTGCGACGACGACGGTGCTGCGGATCTCACCGGCGAGGTCGCGCCGCATCACCTCCTGGTTGTAGGCGTGGAGGACGTCTCGCTTGTGCACGCTGCCCACCAGCTTCAGCGGGTCGGCGGCGTCGACGATGGGGAGTTCCTCGGCCAGGCCATGGCTGAACATCCGCATCACCACGTCCAGGTTGTCGTCTTCGGAGAGTGCGGCTTCGTGGCTGACGATCAGGTCGCCGGCGACGATCACGTGACGCAGGATGTCTTGCTCCATCAGGGTCCGAGTGAGCTGGCGCAGGTGGATGGTTCCCACCATCCGATCGTTTTCGTCGAGCACGAAGAACTCGCTGCGTTCGCTGTCGAGCACCTGCTCGAGGATGCTGACGAGGTTGGCGTTTGCGTGGAGTGTTGCCGGATCCCGGTCGATGATGTCGTGCACGAAGAGGTTGTGAAGCAGGTTGCGGGAGTCCTCTTCGTAGAGATCAATACCCCGGCGCCGCAGCTTCATGGTGTAGATCGAGTCGCGGTGCAGGAAGGTCGCGACCAGCGTACTCATGACGCAGGCGGCCATCAGCGGCGGGATGATGTTGATGGTCTGGGTCAGCTCGAAGATGATCAGGATCGCCGAGATGGGTGCGTGGGTGGCCGCCGCCACGACGGCACCCATGGTCACCAGTGCGTAGGCGCCCGAGGAGGCGGTCGAGTCCGGAAACCACGCGTGCACGAAGGTTCCCAGGAAGCCGCCCGCCATTGCGCCTATGAACAGGGACGGAGCGAAGATACCGCCCGAGCCACCCGAGCCGATCGTGATCGACGTCGCCGCGATCTTGGCCAGCAGCAGGATTCCGAGCAGGGTGACCGGCAGCGTGCCCGTGAGCGCCATGCTGATCGTGCTGTAACCGACACCAAAAATATTGGGCAGCCAGATGCCGATCACGCCGACGAGGAGTCCACCGACGGCGGCCTTGGACCACTCGGGGAGCTTGATCTTCTCGAACAGGTCCTCGGCGGCGTAGAGTGAGAACATGAAGGCCAGGGCGATGAGACCGGCCAGCAGGCCGATCACCATGTAGGGCAGCAACTCCCACGGGCTGACCAGCTCGTAGGGGGGAACCGGGAACGCGGGGTTGTTGCCCAGGATGAAGCGGGATGCAACCGTGGCCACCACCGAAGAGATCACGATGGGCGTGAGTTGGGCCACGGCGAAGTTGCCCACGATCACTTCGGCTGCGAACAGCGCTCCCGCGATGGGTGCGTTGAAGGTGGCCGCGATGCCGGCCGCCGCGCCGCAACCCACGATGGTGCGCAGCTGGCTCGCCGGGACCTTCAGCCACTGTCCGATGGTCGAGCCCAGCGCCGCGCCGATCTGCACGATCGGCCCCTCCCGGCCGACCGAGCCCCCGCTGCCGATCGAGATGGCCGAGGCCAGCGCCTTCACCGCCACCACTCGCTTCCGGATCACGCCGCCGCGCAGGGCAATGGCCGCCATCACCTCGGGCACGCCATGACCCTTGGCCTCGCGGGCGAAGAAGTAGATGAGCGGGCCGACGATCAATCCACCCACGGTGGGGATCAAGACCCGCCACCACCAGTCCAGCCGTTCCGCCAGGTTGAGCGGGTCCGACGCTTCGGCCAGGACGTCTGCTTCGAAGATTCCGACGACGCCTTCCGTCCCCTCGAAAAACGATGCCTGGATCAAGCGGATCAGGAAGCGGAAGACGATGGCGCCCGCCGCGCCGGCGAGGCCGACAGCGACGGCGATGGTCACCATGAAGAGGTGACCGGTTGAGCGGGCTCTCATGTCTGCAAAGTTGGGAGAGGCGATGGCAAGGCTCCTGGCGGCAGCATCCTAGCAATCCCGGGTGCTAGCATGACGATGATGTCCGACCCCAAACGGTGGACGGCTCTCAAGACCGAGTTTCTTCAGGATTGCGCTGTCTTCACCGTCAGCCGCACCGCATCGCTGTCTCCGCGGACGGGGATCCAACATATCTTCTACCGGATCGACTCCACCGATTGGGTGAACATCGTGCCCGTGACCGACCGGGGAGAGGTCGTCATGGTGCGTCAGTATCGACACGGACTGGGGGAGATCACGCTGGAGATTCCCGGTGGAATGGTGGATCCGGGCGAGTCGCCGCAGGCGGCGGCGATCCGGGAGTTGCTGGAGGAGACGGGCTATCGCGCGCGTGAGGTGAAGTCGATCGGCGCAGTGAGCCCCAACCCGGCGCTTTTTGGCAACCGGGTACACACCTACGCGGCGCTCGGCGCCGAGCGGGTGGCCGAGATCCGGAACCCGGGCGCCGAAGAGACCCACGTCGAACTGGTGCCGTTGGACGCCCTGCCCGAGCGCGTCCGGAGCGGGGACGTGGACCATGCCCTGGTGATTGCGGCGCTCCATTTCTTCGAGCTGTCGCGCCGTGAGTTCGCGGACTCCGAATCCGGGCGGGAAGGGCACGGGGAATGAAGTCCCGGATGAAGCTGGGCGATTTCCTGGTTGCCTACCTGCGTCGTGCGGGTGTCGAGCATGTCTTCGGACTGCCCGGTGATCTGGTGCTGGGACTCTTCCACCGCTTCGGTCGCACCCGGGGTCTCGAAATCGTGACCTTCTCCCACGAGCCGGCCGTGGGCTTCGCGGCCGACGGTTATGCACGCAGCACCCGCCGCCTGGGCGTCGTCTGCGTCACCTACGGTGCCGGCGGGCACAATGTCGTGAACGCGGTGGCAGGTGCCTATGCCGAGCAGGTTCCGCTGCTGGTGTTGTCCGGCGGCCCGGGCGAAGCCGAGAGCAAGGTCGCAGCCGTGCATCACCAGGTGAAGGACGTGGCGGCCCAGTGCCGGATCTTCTCCGAAGTGACCTGCACGGCCAAGATCCTGGATGAGCCGAAGCTGGTGGCCGAGGAGATTCACGAAACCGTCCGCATGATCCTGTCCGAGCATCGGCCAGGTTATCTCGAGATCCATCGCGACATCGTCGACCGGGTGATCCAGGTGCCCAAGCACATCGTCGAATGGGCCGGCACGTTCCCGCGGCCGACGTCGGATTCGCGGAAGCTGGCCGAGGCGGTTTCCGACACGGCTGAGCGGATCCGCGCGGCGAAAAAGCCCATTTTGATCGGGGGTGTCGAGCTCTTCCGCGAACGGGCCGAGAAGGATTTCCAGAAGCTTGCCGAGAAGCTGGCGGCGCCCGTCGTGACGACGGTCCTGGCGAAGGGGGTCTTTCCGATGGATCACCCGCTCCACATGGGGATCCACGTCGGGCCGTTCAGCGCCGGCGCGATCCAGGAGCGTGTGCGCGAAGCCGATCTGGTGCTGTCGCTCGGAAATCAGCTCACGGATCTCAACCTGGGCGGGTCCAAGCCCCAGGTACGACGCAAGTACTCCGTCTGGGCCGTCGGCCAGCGGGTCAACGTTTCCTTCCACACCTATACCGACGTGATATTGAAGGACTTCGTCTCGAAGCTGACGAAGGAGAAGCTTCCGAAGCACCGCGAGAAGATCCAGTACTACGACAATCTCAGGCAAACGCCGTTCAAGAAGAAGACTCCGCTGTCGATCAACGACATGCTGGTCGAGTTGAACGACTTCCTGGCGGGAGTGCGCGGTCGTGGTTACGACGTTTTCGCAGAATCCGGCGACATGCTGTTCGGCGGACTCGAGGTGCGTGTTCCGAAGGGCGGCCTCTATTTCGCCCAGGGCTACTACGCGTCGATGGGCTTCGCGGTGCCGGCCGCGATGGGCGCCGAGATCGGGCGGGGCAGGCGGCCCATCGTCCTCTGCGGAGACGGGGGCTTCCAGATGACGGGGCCCGAAATTTCTCACTGTCCGGGCCGGGGCCTGTCCCCCATCATCGTGCTGGTCAACAACGGAGGTTGGGGGATCTTCCGACCCGTGACGGCGCGCAAGGAGCTGCTCGAAATTCCCAACTGGCCCTACGCTGAGATGGCCCGGGGCTGGGGAGGCGTGGGCTTCATCGTCGAGACCCGCCAGGAGATGCGTGAGGCATTGCGCGCCGCCCATGCGATCAAGGATTTCGTCATTCTCGAATGTCGCCTGCCGCCCAACGACATCTCGCCCGTGAGTCGCCGGTACATCCAGGCCAGCGCCCGGAAGGCTCGCGCAGCCGCCACATGAGTCCGGAGTTCACGCCGGCGCGCAACGACGGGCGACCGCCGGCGGTTTCCTGGCCCGCGGTGGCACGGGTCGTGCTGGCGGCGCTCGCTGCGGCCGGGCTCTTCTGGGCGCCCCTGATCTTCGGCGGGGCCCTCCACGGCCACGACTGGACGTCTCACCACTTCGGCTATTTCGACTGGGTCCGGATCGCGATGAGCGAGTATGGGACGCTCCCGCTCTACATGGCCGACGCCTGGGTCACTCCAAACTTCGTCGGCAACGCGGAGTCACCGGGTCTGGGCCCGCTGGCGTGGCTGTTGCTGATCCTGCCGACGGGCGCGTACATCAAGCTGCTGATCGTCGTCTTCAGCGCCGCCGGACTGGCCGGGATGTTCCTGTTGCTGCGTGATCTCGGCGCTCACGAGTCATTGGCCGTCTTCGGCGCGGTCGTCTTCGCGTTCGGCGGCTTCTTTACGTCGCACATTGGTGTTGGCCACCATTGGGCAATGGGTGGATGGCTGCTACCCGTGATGTTGCTGCTCTTCCGGCGGGCGGTGTTTGGCAGCGTCGGTGCGCTCGTGGCCGCAGCCGTCGTCAATGCACTCACGATCATGGGCGGCCAGCATCAACCCTTCGTCTGGCAGAACTTGGTGCTTTCGTTCTTCGCCGTGCTCTGGTCGATCGAGATCCGGTCCTGGCTGCCCGCGCTGCGCTGGGCCGCCATCGTGGTCGGCGCGCTAGCACTGGGCGCCGTGAAGATCCTTCCCGTGGGACTCGAGTTTGCAGACTACGCGCCGACTGCCACGGTGCAGGGGCTGCCGGTGGTGTCCCTGCTGCTGAGTCTCGTAGGCCCGGGACAGTCGGCCGCCCAGCTCGATCCGCGCATCGTCTTTGAATACGGGGCGGGTTGGTGGGAATACGCTTTCTACATGGGTCCCGTAGCCTTGGCGGCCGTGCTCGTCGGCTGTGTGGTTGGGCGCCGGGCCTGGCCCCTGCTCGCGATCGGCGTCTTCTTCCTCGCGCTTGCGCTCGAACCCGGCGGCGCCTGGGCACTTCTCGAGGATCTGCCGATCTGGCGCTCCCAGAGAGGTCCTTCACGCTTCCTGTTCCTGTCCCTGTTCGCCTTCACCGTGGTGGGGGCTCTGGGGCTCGAACGCCTGCGTCAGCGGGCGTCGCTTCGCCTGCCTCGCGTGGCGGTGGCCGCCGCCTGGTTGTTGGCCGCTTTCGTGACGGGCGATCTGTGGATCGCCAGCCGGCCCTGGCAGGACGAGGCGACGGGGCCCGCGATCGAGCGCGTCGACCACCGGCCCAGGCCCCTGGAGCTTCGGAGCGCCGGCGGGAGTGCTCGACTGGAGCGCTTCGAGCCGAATCGGCTCAGCTACCGGATCGATGCCAGTGGGGAGTCTTTCGTCGTCCTGCCGGTCCGGTTCGGTAAGCGCGGGGTCGAGTGGAGCGTCGAGGCCGACGGGATCGAAGATCCTGCGGAATTGAGACTTTCCGCGCGGCAGGGCAAGCTGGCGTTGAACCTGCCGCAGGGAGAGCGCGAGATCGTTCTCCGCTATCGGCCGCCTGGGCTGCGTGCCGGCGCGGCGCTGAGTGGCGTGACGGTCGCCGGACTGCTGGGGTGGACGATCCACCGGTCCAGGAGCCGGCGTGGCGGCGCGCAAGACGTGGGGTGATGCGAGTAGAGCGGCTTCGAGGCCTGCAAGCGCCGGGTGCGTGGTTCTGGCTGGCGCTCGCCGTCGGGGCTGCGCTGCGGGTTTATCTGATCGGCTGGACCGAGGGCACGTTCGACGTCGCCATCAAGCATCACCACGGCAACCAGATCCTGAAGCTCGGCCTGGTCGGCTGGTACCAGGCGCTCGAGATTGCCAACCACCCGCCCCTGATGGGCCGGTTCTTCGCTGCGCTGACGGCCCTGTCCGAAGCCACAGGAATTCCGTTTCGCATCCTGATGCGTGCCCCGTTTTCGCTGCTCGATCTGGGGACCGCCTGCTTGTTGTGGCGACTGATGATCGGGTCTCCCTGGCGCTGGGTGCTGATCGTGGCGTGTTGGCTCCACCCCCTCTCGATCCTGTTCTCGTCCTACCACGGCAACACGGATTCGGCCGTCGCCTTCTTTGCGCTGTTGGCGACCCTGCTGGTGAGTCGCAGCCGTCCCGCGCTGGCCGGTGTCGCACTCGGCGTCGGGCTCTGGGTGAAGCTACCGGTGTTGGTGGCGGCGCCCGTGCTGCTGGCGGCCGTTCCCGATTGGAGTGGGCGTGGACGATTCGTCGCCAGTGCGGCGGGGGTGGCCGTGGTCGGGTATCTGCCCGTCCTCTTCCAGGAGCCAGTGCTACTGCTGACGCGCATCCTGGGTTACGAAGGCACACGCGTCGAGATGCCGAGTGGCGTGGTCGTGTGGGGGCTCATGAACGCGATCGGTCTCAAGGGCAGCGCCCTGGCCGACGCGCTCGCTGCCGCCAACACCTGGGTCTGCTGGTTGCCGATCCTGCTGTATGCCTGGCTGCGGCGCGGTGCGTTCGGTCCGCGCGAGCTCGCCATCTCGGTGGCCGGTGCGTATCTGATCCTCTACGGCTTCACGAGCCATTGGGCCTGGCAGTATCTCGCCTGGTCGATTCCGTTCTGGCTGTGTCTGGGCTGGCGTTTCGCCGCGGCGACCGTG
>Ga0209987_10000278_pt1 | contig 26070 bp, 23 predicted proteins | sample N074metaG_FD_182134 | JGI IMG/M metagenome (GOLD analysis project Ga0209987, IMG submission 182134) | Deep subsurface microbial communities from Kermadec Trench to uncover new lineages of life (NeLLi) - N074 metaG (SPAdes) (version 2) | ecosystem: Environmental > Aquatic > Marine > Ocean trench...
CCGCAATGTGCGCCGATCGGTAGGCCATCGTCATCATCACGGCTCCCGCGATAATCATGGGCGCGCTCAGGATCTGGCCCATTGTCACCCAGTCAAATGCCAGGTACTTCAAATGGTCATCCGGTATGCGGTAAAACTCGACCGTGAAGCGAAATACGCCGTAGAGCAGCAGGAACAACCCCGATACGGCCAGGCATGGCCGCGGTTTCGCGGAATAGATCCAGAGAATCAGGAACAGCAGGAAACCCTCCAGGATTGCTTCGTAAAGCTGCGACGGATGGCGTGCGGTTCCGTCAACAACAAATGCCCATGGCACATCGGTCGGTTTGCCCCATAACTCGCCGTTGATAAAGTTGCCGACGCGACCGAATCCGAGACCGAGCGGCACGACCGGAGCGATGAAATCCGTCATGCGCCAGATGGTAATACCCAGCTTGCGCCCATACATCCACATGGCGATTATCACGCCAGCGAGACCGCCATGAAAGGACATGCCGCCCTCGGTGATCTTGAACAAGTACAAAGGATCGCTCGTAAATTGTGCCCAGCCGTAGACCACTGCATACCCGACGCGGCCGCCGACAATAACGCCGAGCATGCCGTAGAAAAGGAGGTCGTCGACTTGCACGGAATTGATCGGCGAATCAGCGCGCTGGCTGCGTCGTCTTGCCAGCCACCAGGCGAATATGAAACCGATGACATACATCAGACCGTACCAGCGAATTTTAATAAACCCGATTGAGAAAATGATCGGGTCAATCTCGGGGTATGTCAGCATGAAATCCTGCCCGGCCTGTACAAGAGACGAGTATCATAATCAGTTTCCCGAGCGCGTCATAGTGGACTCGGCCTTGAGGGTCTCAACGCATGCCGAACCGCCTGGCGCAAGAATCCAGTCCCTATCTTCTGCAACACGCCGACAACCCGGTCGATTGGTATCCGTGGGGCAGTGAGGCGTTCAGTGCCGCGCGCGAAGCAGGCAAGCCGGTGCTACTGTCAATTGGCTACTCGGCCTGCCACTGGTGCCATGTCATGGCGCATGAGTCGTTCGAAGATGAAGCCTCTGCCGAGCTCATGAACCGCTTGTTCGTGAACATCAAGGTCGATCGTGAAGAGCGGCCCGACATTGACAAGATTTATCAGACTGCACATCAGCTATTAACGCAACGCAGTGGTGGCTGGCCCCTGACGATGTTTCTCGACGCCGAGAATCAGCGACCATTTTTTGGCGGCACCTATTTCCCGAAAGAAACCCGCTATGGCATGCCGGCATTCGGTGATTTGCTGCAGAATGTCGCGGCGTATTACACCGACAAACGCAGCGACATTCAGGATCAGAGCGCCCAGTTGCTGGCCGTCCTCAAGCGGCTGGACCCCACTCCTGCCGCTGCTGACGCCAGCTTCAATGACGAGCCGTTGCGACAAGCTCGCGAATCGTTCGCAAAGACATTTGACCGTGAATTCGGCGGTTTCGGCTCGGCTCCCAAGTTTCCTCATGCGACCACAATCGAACGACTGCTGCGGCACTGGCGCAGCAGCGCCAACGATGCCGAACCCGATCTGGATGCGCTTTTGATGTCGACGCTGACACTCACGCGCATGGCGGACGGAGGGCTTTTCGACCATGTAGGCGGCGGATTCTGCCGCTATTCTGTGGATCGATTCTGGCAAATCCCGCATTTTGAAAAGATGTTGTACGACAACGGTCCACTACTTGCTTTGTATGCGCAGGCGGCAATAGCGACGGGCGAAGAATCGTTCCGCGATACGGCGAACGCGACAGCGGACTGGATGCTCAGTGACATGCAGGCCGCGAATGGTGGATTCTATTCAACGCGTGACGCAGATTCAGAAGGTAAGGAAGGCACGTATTACCTTTGGACACCGGGTCAGGTCGAGCCTTTGCTTGGCGAGGATTACGGAGTTTTCGCGTCCCGATTTGGGCTCGATCAGGACGCTAACTTCGAAGGCCAGTGGCACCTGTCTGTGCGCCAGCCAATTGCGGACAGCGACGCTGCAGCCGCTATCGAGCGCGCGAAGAAAAAACTGCTGGCGGAGCGTTCAAAACGAGTCGCCCCTGGCCGCGATGAAAAACAACTGACCTCCTGGAATGCGCTCGCAATTCGCGGCCTCGCCATTGCCGGCCGCTCGCTGGCGCGACCGGACCTGATCGATTCCGCCGTCAGGGCGACGGACTTCATTCAGGACAACATGATGCGTGACGGTCGACTGCTTGCCAGCTACAAGGACGGCGAGGCGCGATTGGCTGCCTATCTCGACGACCACGCTTTCTTGCTGGACGCACTACTGGAATTATTGCAATCCCGCTGGGATTCCGGTCGCTTGCACCTGGCAGTGGAAATCGCCGACCTGATGCTCGAGCATTTCGCAGATAGCGAAAATGGCGGCTTCTTCTTTACCGCAGATGACCACGAAACGCTGATTCATCGACCGAAACCGCTGGCCGACGAAGCGCTGCCTTCGGGCAACGGTATCGCCGCGCTGGCATTGCAAAGACTGGGATTTTTGCTTGGCGAGTCGCGCTATCTTGATGCGGCCGAACGAACGCTGCGCTCTGGCTGGCCAGCGCTCACTGAATACCCCCACGCTCATGTCAGCTTGTTGAACGCGCTGGACGAATACCTGGGGCAACCGGAAATCATTATTATTCGCGGCGACACGGACGAAATAGCCCGTTGGCGCGACTCAGCCGCAAGGCTATACGCACCACAGCGGCTGGTATTTGCGATAGCGGCCGACGCAGCGGATTTACCGGGTGCGCTCGCGGACAAGAAGGCGCTTGACGGGAAAACGGTGGCCTATCGTTGCCTTGGAACGCATTGTGATGCGCCGCTTACTACTTGGGCCGCGCTTGCGGCGCAGCTCAGCCCTGCACAAGGCTAGGGAAGCTCCGATCACAGTGTATCCCTAGGCGACCGGGTTTGCTGCCAGGGTCGCATTCGCATCCTCAAAGATCTGCAAATTTTTCTCGAGGTCGTAAGGACGCTCTGCCAACGTTTCCGGATCCCACTCGCTGCGTTCGACAGCAAAGAAATCACCGCCATAGATGTGTATCGCGCCCGTCAGTTTGGCGGTCGGGTTGGTCACTGAATGAATGATCTCAGGCCCCAGCGGACGAACATCATGTGGCCCCAATGACTTGGCGCCAGCCGCTTCGACGCGCCCAAGCGGATCGCCTTTGCAACGCCGCCAGAAAATGTTGTCCTCGCGTCCACCGTAGACCCCGATAACTGCCCACATATTGTGGTTGTGTGGCATCAGTGTCATCCGGGGCGCCCAAATTACATTGAGCACGGTCAGTTCGTCCGAGACATGGAGCCGCTGAATTCCCGCGCGCTCCGGCTTGCCGAGTGCCTTCTCGATCGCAGCCGGGTCTGACACGGCCCGTCTTAGCAGTTCGCTAACCACCTGGCTTGGAGACGTCTCGGCAAGGGCGGCCGTGCAATCGAAAATAATTTGCTCCAGATCAAACGTCATTTTTAATTCCTGGGGAAGACCACAAGGGCGAGGATCAACTGAACCCCGACACCGCTCGACTGATACTCGACGGGGATACTATAGGTCCCGCTGAACGAAATAGTATCAGTATTAATTTCAAACCACGCTCCCAGAACGCCACAAAGAACCACCATTCGAAAACAATCGGCAACACGCATTGATGTTCGCCACCGCCTCACTTGTTAGCAAGCCTGTAGACATCGATGATACCCACTACCCAACATGCCATGACGACAAACAAGGAAGTATTCACGAGTAAATTGTCCGTACCGCTAATGGAGCTGGAAACCAGCTCTGTAATCGCGCCTGATTCAAACGGGATTGCACCGCTATTGATGCTATCGACAACGCTCAGAGCACGCCTGACTGCTACTGTAACGATCGCTGAAAACGCCACCAGCGTCAAAATGATCAAGACTGACCCGCGTAGATAGTGTTTCAAGACCAGGTGCCCGATACCCGGAAATACCAGGCCGGATAGAAGCACAACTTTCAGTGGTTTCGTCATTTACGTCCTCTCGCGAACCTCGGAACGCAGCGCTAGGGATAGGCCGTTAGCATATCGCCGGTTGCGGGCACTACGCGACCGGAATTCGGCCCTTTGAAAAAAATGGGCAAAGACTCCACTCGCATGCCTGAGTTACGTTGCACGGCGAAGTGCAAATGTGGCCCGCTGGAATACCCGGTGTTTCCTGAGTCCGCAATATAATCACCCACCCGTACACGGTCTCCCGGCCGCACCCTGATCGAGTTCCAATTCAGGTGTGCGTATATTGCAAAGGTGCCATCGTCGTGCAGGATGCGCACGATATTGGCGGACCGTCCGTCCCGCTGCAAATTCAGTCCACCGCGAAAGTTATTTGAGGCCACTTCAAAAACAATCCCGCCGCGCGCAGCAACAACATCGGTACCGACCGGCATCGCGACATCCAGCGCGTATTGACTGTCCAACGTCCGGTGTGTAACAGCTTCCGGATAGGCCTGTGTGACCGCAAAATAACTGCCCACCGAAAACGGTACGCGATAACCACCACCTGGCAGATGCTGCGCGACCGGGTCGCCAGGCAGGTACGCAAAGTGATATTTGACATTGGGCGGTGCTGCGGTACCGAGAACAGCAAGAGTCAGCAGCGTCAGGTCGCTTTTCGGTGCCAATACCCAACGCAAGGAGTTATCTGAATGCGGAAACTCCACCCCGGTGATGGCGTCAAAATTCAGCGCGAGCTCCATCGGCGCATGAAACCCGTTGTGTGCAACGAATACGATTTCGCTGCCGATCAAGCTATGCATCACAGTGACTTGCGCGCGTGAAACTCGTTGCTGCATTTGGCGAATTTCGACATTTTGTCCGTCATCGGGCGGCCGGTCTGCAAAACTCCACTCGCTGTCGGCACCGCGGTACTTGTACAGAGTCTGGGCGTACGCGGATGCGCAGGTTAGCGTTGCCAGCGCCAGGAGCAACGCAGACAAGCCTGTTTTCGGCAGTTTCCTACGAACCAAAATCGACCCGCCTCCAGCCATTGTCATCGCGCCGAATCTCATAGGCCGGCCAATACTGATTGTCCAGTTTGAGCGTGATGACCTCGGCCGTGCCGTTCCAGGTTACGGTTTTCACACGCACCGACTCGCGATGTTGAATGTCCTTGGCAACATCGATAAAGGCCTGCAGGTTGGGCGTCGGAATTTCGTTCACTTCGACTACCCGCCGGCCGGCCCAGAGACCGTAGCGAGTCGCCGGGGAACCGTAGTTGAAATAGGCGACGTACACACCATCCGTAGCGATACCGCGCTGCGCGGCCATCGCCCGATGCGGATCCTGCAACAATGCACCAGCCCAGGAGATCGCCCTGTCGATACCTCGACCGCTCAGCGCTGTTGTCTTGATCGAAAGATCTTGGACATTGCCGTTCCGCCAGATCGTTACTACAACCTCAGGTTTCTGTACCGCCTTTTCGAGTCCCCTGTAGGACGTTACAACTTTGCCGTCTATTGCCAGCACCATGTCGCCGTTCTTCAGTAACTTCGCGGCCGGTGTGTCAGCCACCAGCCGCGTGACGCTAAGCGCACGCCGCCTGACCGGATTGTTTTGCTCGAGGCGCGCAATCCAATCTTCATCGATGCCCATTTTGCGGGCTGCGAACAGGGGTGCATAAACAAATTCGGCCTCCAGCGAATAGAAAGGCCGCCCATCGCGTACCGTGTCCACGAATTGCTTGATCACTTCGCTGCCAACACCGCGATTAAATTGCGTGGTATCACCGCCGGTCTGGATCACAAAACTCGACCAACTCGCGGTAACGCGACCATGCTTGTCGACCAGTACGCCGTCGAAATCACCCGGCGCCGTTACCAGGTCGATACCCTCGATATTCGAGTCCCGAAAACGCAATGTCCGCGACAGTGGTAGCAACAGCGGATCGACAGAAGACACTTTGCTCTGCTGATGCACCAGTTGGTGGTCGGCCTTGATGCCCACAACCCAGACATCGTCACCGGGATTCAGCGGCGTCGTATTGAACCGCGCTGCCTTGACCGGCGTGTCGCCAATACTGGCCGGATCATATGAAACCATCGCGAAATTGTGCAGCGGGTGCAGTCGCTCGATCTTGCCTTCAACTTCCAACGACCCCGCGAACGTTATGGTTACGTCGCCTATTGCGATCGGAACCGTATTTCGATCAACGACGACATAGCCAAGCTCTGTGTCGACAATCAGACCGGTGCCATAGTAATGCCGTTCCGCCACACCTGACAGCGTGTACGGCAGGTCAAACGTCACAACTACCAGCGATGGCGCGATGGCATTGACGCGCGGATCGTCGTTGCGAATCATGCGTGTGCTACCCGACGCCTTCGGTGCGGGTTCCGGCCCGTCTGCAAGGGCGCGGCATGGCCACAAGCCTGTCTTGTCGTCGCGAGCACATCGCTGCGCCGGAAACCAGACGCGATCCATCTGCAAAAGTCGCACGACCGAGTTCTGCGGGTTCTCCATAGTGATATAACGCACGAGGGCGCGCTCACCGTCAGCGAGCTGATTCAACGCCGCTTCGAAATCATCGAGATCGCGTACTGCCTCTCCATCCATCTCAATGATGACCGCACCGCGCGGAATCGCCGCTTTCGAAAACAGGTAACCCGGATTGGCAACGTAAACACCGTCTACCTGCCGGTTGTAATAGCGCGCTTGCTGATAGGACAGCGTGTTGACTATTGCATCACCGAATTCGAGGAATTCATCTGGCGTAATCGAGTGCAGATCGTCTACCTGCACCGTATAAGCGTAGTTCTGACCACCACGCTCAACCTCAATCTGAATTGACTTGCCCACGTGGCTATCCAATATCGACTCGAGCGGTATGAACTCTGTGACGAGCTCGCCGTTAATGCGTATCAGGATGTCGCCCGGAGCAAGTTTGCCCGCCGCTGCAGATCCCGGTATGACCTGATCGACTGTGAGCATGCCTGTCTGCTTGGGAAAGCCGGAACGCGCCAGGCGCTCCGACTCAGCAGTGAGTCCCAGGCGTCGTAATTCATCATATGGCTTGCTCTGGAAAATCGTTTGCAAGGTGCCGCGTGTAACCGGCCGGCCTTTTTGTATTTCGCTCAAGGCCCGCTTTATGCGGTCGAGCGGCAGGAAGAAACTACTGGCCGAAGAGTTATTGGCACCGGCGTTCAATGCGACAACGTCGCCATCGACATTCACAACCGGCGATCCTGATGAGCCACCTGACGTGCTCGAGGCCGCCTGATAATAAAACGTATTGAAGTCGTTATATTTGCCACGCCCATAGTCCGGCGCCTTGCGATCAAGCCGTGCAATCGTTCCCGCAAGAATCGACAGCTGCTCGCCGGCGTCATTGCCAATGACGCGGATTTCCTTGCCGATGCCGGCTGCGCCCGGCACGAGTGGCAGCTCGACAGGTTCGATGTAGTTCAACTCAGCCGGGTCGTAGCGGAAGAATCCGAAGTCGTGTACGGGATCGCGATACACCGGGATTAGCCGAACTTCCTCATTATTCCGGAATACGGCCTCGGCAATCACAGGGCCCGGCGTGACAACATGGCGGTTGGTCAATATGAGACCGTACTCCGCATCGACAACGAAACCCGTCGCCTGACTCGAAGAATTCCACTCTGTGTCGAATGCCCGGGTACTGTCGACGCGTATAGACACTACGCCCGAGGAGATGCGCTCCAGCGTCTTGGTCCATGCTGTATCTTCAGCGGCACCTGCCGTGAAGCTCGCGAACAGCACTGCGAGTGCCGTCAATATTCTGCCGTGTGTCATCACTTTCCTGATTGATTTCCAGGCCGATCGCCCGTTGTTGTCCTATTCTGGACTAAGACCGCGAACAGCGGTTCCCTATTTTCTTCAAAATCAGGAACTGACGGCGACTGCAAATGTCATTCTTGCTCCGGCTTATACACCAGATCCAGCTGCCGGGCGGCTTTGACGTCGTCCAGACGGCGTACAGGCATCGTATAAGGCGCTTCTTTGTAGCTGACGCCGTCTTCCTTCGCCGCCGTGGCGATCTCGATCATGGCTGCCACAAAGCCGTCCAGCGTCTCTTTGCTCTCGGTTTCCGTGGGCTCAATGAGCAGGCACTCGGGCACCAGCATGGGAAAGTACGTCGTCGGCGCATGATAATTTTTGTCCAGCAACGCCTTGGCAACGTCCATGGCCGTTAGACTCACGGATCGCGCCTCACTCTTCAGCGTCACGATAAATTCATGGCTCGCGCGACGGCTGGGAAATGCCAGTTCGAAACCGGCATCGCTCAAACGCGCCGCAAGGTAATTCGCGTTCAGCGTCGCGTATTCCGCAATACGTTCCATACCCGCCCTGCCGACCATGCGCATGTAGATATAGGCACGCAGCAACACACCGGCATTGCCCATGAAGGCGGACAAACGACCAATGCTCTGTGGCAAATCTTTTTCAGTCAGCCAATCGTAAGCGAGACCTTCGGAAGTTTCAGTTTTGCCCACTACGGGAATCGGCATAAACGGCAACAGGCGCTCGCTGACACCCACGGCGCCCGAGCCTGGTCCACCGCCGCCATGTGGAGTGGAAAAGGTCTTGTGCAGGTTCATGTGGATGACATCGAAACCCATGTCACCCGGACGGACTTTGCCGAGAATTGCGTTCAGGTTGGCGCCGTCGTAATACAGCAAGCCGCCCGCCTCGTGCACCACGGCCGCGACCTCTTTGATACGACGCTCAAACACCCCGAGTGTCGATGGGTTTGTGAGCATGATGCCCGCCGTCTTAGGCCCGACTGTCGCTTTGAGCGCTTCGAAATCGATGTCGCCATCGGCACCTGTAGGCACTTCTTTGACGATGCAGCCGCACATTGTTGCAGTCGCCGGGTTGGTACCGTGTGCCGCATCAGGGCAGATAATTTCGTTACGCTCATGATCATTGCGCGCATCGTGATACGCCTTGATCATCGCCACCCCGGCAAGCTCGCCTTGTGCTCCGGCCATCGGCGTAAGCGACACGCCCTGCATGCCTGTAACGTCTTTCAGCATTTCCTGCAACTCGTACATGCAACTCAGGAATCCCTGGCCATGACTAACCGGACCCAATGGGTGGCGTCCCGCGAAACCCGGCAGCAATGCCAGCGCATTGCATGCTCTCGGGTTGTACTTCATGGTGCAGGAACCCAACGGATAAAACTGCGTATCGATCGAGAAGTTCAGCTGCGACAGCCGTGTGTAGTGCCGCACCGTCTGCAATTCCGATGCCTCTGGCAGACGTGGCTTGTCGGTTCGCAAGAGCGCATCCGGAATGGCGACGGCCATAGAGTCGTACGGTGCCTGGGCAAACGCCCGGCGGCCCGAACGAGACTTGTCAAATATCAGCTTACTCATGGTTCTTATTCATCAATAGCAATTCCAAGGGCACGAAACGCGGCACCATAATCCGGTTCAGTACTGATGTGTTCGATGTGTTCGCGATGCACGACGGTGTTGTTCTCGTCCAATACGACGACGGCACGCGAAAACATGCCGGCAAGCGGTCCATCAACGATTTGCACACCGTAATTTTCGCCGAAGCCAGCGTGGCGAATCGCGGACAGGCCATTTACGTGGACTAATTCACGCTCCTCCTGGAAGCGCTCGTGCGCAAACGGCAGATCGTAGGACACCATAAGCAACGCAATATCGTCGAACTCGCCGCCGAAACGGTCGAACTCGACCACCGACCTGGCACACACCGCTGTGTCGACACTGACAAAAATATTCAATATCTTGCGCTTGCCCATCCAGTTCGCGAATGACACATTTCGCAATTTCGTATCGACCAGCGAAACGTCCGGTGCGCGACTACCAATAGCGGGCAAGTCACCGCATGTTCTGTAGCTGGTATTTTCGTGTTGAATTATTGCCACATTCAATTCCTTGTTATGCGCTCTTGACGCTGCCGGCTGCCATTACCTCGCCGAATGCCGCCACACAGGCCGCAATATCGGCGTCCGTTTTCGTTTCTGTCGCGCAGACCAGCAACGCATCGCTGCCGGTAGCCGGCGTCAGATCGAAACCAGCGAGTATGCCTCTGTCGGCAAGCGCACTGAGCACGGGTGCAACCGGCCTGTCCAATTGCAAAGCCACTTCGTGAAAATATGCACCGTCATAGAGTCGCTCAACACCGTCAATGCCGCACAACCCGAGGACGAGCTTCGTCGTATTGGCATGTGACGCACGCGCCACGCGGGCGAGACCTGCAAAGCCGAGCAACGACATGTAAATCGTAGCGGCTGTCACCATAAGCCCCTGGTTGGTGCAGATGTTCGAGGTCGCCTTTGAGCGACGAATGTGTTGCTCGCGTGCCTGCAAAGTCAGAGCGAAGCCCGCTTTTCCATCGAGATCAGTCGTTCGGCCGACAATTCGTCCTGGCATCTGCCGGACGTGTTCTTGTTTGCAGGTCATGAAACCAAAATAGGGTCCACCGGACGACAGGGGCACGCCCAGCGGCTGACCTTCGCCACACGCGATGTCAACGCCCGCATCGCCCCAGTGTCCGGGAGCTTTGAGCAGCGCCAGCGACGTCGGATTAACAATTGCGATGACGAGCGCGCCTTGTGCATTTGCCCAGGCCGTCAGGCGATCCACATCTTCCAGCGTACCGGGAAACGATGGCTGTTGAATAACAACGGCGACCGGGCAAAGGTCGTCCACCAATTCATCGAAGTCGACGTTGCCCGACGCGATATTCTGTGGCAGTCGTTCGAAGATCAGACCCTGTGCACTTGCAATCGCTTCCGCAACTTGCTGATAAACGGGATTCACCCCCGGCGCAAGCAAGATGCGTCTGCTTGTCACGCGACGATTAATCCGGACCGCCATCAACGCGGCTTCGGCTAACGCCGACGCACCGTCGTACAACGATGCATTGCTGACATCCAGGGCAGTGAGTTGCGTGATCATTGTTTGATATTCGTAAATCGTCTGCAACGTGCCCTGACTGGCCTCGGCTTGATAGGGCGTATACGCACTATAAAACTCGCCGCGCGTTGCAATGTCCCAGACGGCCGTCGGTATGTGGTGCTCATAAGCACCCGCGCCGATAAAACACATCGGCGCCCCATCGATCGCCGCACGCTCGCGCATCAAGCGCGCGACCTGCATCTCGGTCAACGCCTCGGGAACCATCTTGAGATCGTCAATGAGTAACTCCGCCGGAATTTCGTCGAACAGATCGGCGATGGAATCAACGCCTATCACCGCGAGCATTTCCCGCGTGTCTTTTTCAGTATGAGGTATGAAAGGCATTGCTTGTCTCAGCCAGGAGGCTCATTCGTCGAGTTCATCGACAAATTGTTGATAGGCATCGGGTGACATCAGCGCACCCTCATCGATGCGGCCGGACGGTTGTATGCGGACAATCCAGCCATCGCCGTACGGATCCGTATTTATTTTTTCGGGATCGTCGGCAAGTACCTCATTGACCGCAACGACCGTGCCCGCGATAGGCGCATAGACGTCTGATGCCGCTTTGACGGACTCAACAACGGCCATTTCGCCGCCATTCTCAAGATCTTGTTCGAGTTCCGGCAATTCGACGTACACGAGGTCGCCCAATGCGCCTTGCGCATGATCCGTAATTCCAATGGTTACGCTGCCGTCTTCTTCGCGTCGCAGCCACTCGTGCTCCGCGGTAAACAGAAGGTCTCCGGGCATTTCACTCATCGTGTTTCTCCTCAACGTCGATACGAATTTGTCCATTGCGAACGAACGGCGTACTGACGATGCGTACGTTCAACAGTTTGTCTCTGACTACGACCTGAGCGTGGTCGTAGTCTCCGGCTGGCAGCCGCGCCAACGCAATCGATTTCCCAATCGTTGGCGAGTATCCGCCACTCGTAATCTCACCCTCGCCGAAGCCATCGACAATCACTTTCTGGTGGTTTCTCAAGACACCGCGATCTTCCAGCAACAGGCCCACGAAACGCCGCCTGCTACCAGAATCGCGTAGCGCCTGTAGGGCGGCACGACCGATGAAGTCGCGCTCATCCGGCTCCCAGGCAATAGTCCATTCTAGTCCAGCCTCCAGCGGCGAAATTACATCGTCCATGTCGGAGCCGTAAAGGTTCATCGCAGCTTCCAGCCGAAGTGTATCGCGAGCACCCAATCCACAAGGCACCACGCCTGCTGCCAGCAGATTGTCCCAGAGCGCAGGTGCGGCGACACCCGGCAAGCAAATTTCCCAGCCGTCTTCGCCCGTGTAACCAGTGCGAGCGATAAAAAGGTCACCTGCCTGCATGCCATGGAACGACCGCAAAGCCAACGCAGAGTCGCGATGTTGTGCTGCGATGCAGCGCGCTGCCAGATCCCTGGCGTTTGGACCCTGGACCGCCACCATGGCGAGATCGGCGCGCTCGTCGACGGTTACGCCAAATGCCTGGCCCTGGTCACGAATCCACGCAAGATCTTTGTCGCGGGTGGCAGCATTCACAATAAGGCGAAACTGTGTTGCAGAGATGTAATAGACCAGCAAATCATCGATGACGCCAGCCTCAGCGTTGAGCATGCAGGTATATAAAGCCTTGCCATACTCTGTAAGTTTGGCGACGTCATTGGCCAGGAGGTAGCGCAGAAACTCGCGCACCCGGCCGCCAGAGAGGTCGACGATGGTCATATGAGATACATCGAACACGCCCGCATTCTGGCGCACCGCATGGTGCTCCTGTTTCTGCGAGCCGTAATGCAGCGGCATATTCCACCCGCCGAAATCGACGATGCGGGCACCGGCCTCAATATGCTTGTCGAACAGTGGTGTGCTGGATCCCATTAGCTCATGTCTCTCCGCGGCAAAAATAAAGGGCGACAGACGCACCTGGTCTGCCGCCCCTCTGTCCGTTGCTACCTGAGAGATCAATGCTCGTCACCATTTCGGCGAACGATCATATACCCCTTCGGTGGGCCGTCTTGGCCACTCTCCAGAGCTAATCAGCGTACTCAGTCCTTCTGCCTGAGCGTTTCCGGGCGTGTTGCGCCTTCGGCGCCCCGATTGAACGGGGTCTCTTCTGAGCACGCTATCGATTAGTGCGCACAATCATAGCCAAGTGCGAGTGCGGTTGCCAGCGCCTATTCAGACAGTAACAATGCTGTGCAATCGAACCCGGGACCAAAGCATGACAACACCAAGAATTTGGCTGGCCATATGGCTTGTCTGTGCCTCTGCGACATCTTTTGCCGATGCTACAACCGATTTCGCCACGCTGCTCGATGAGCACTGGGAATGGCGCCTGGCATCATCACCGCTGCAAGCATCGATGCTCGGCGACCGCCGCTACAACGATCGATGGGCGGATAACAGCCTGGACGCTATCGAACATCGCCACACTGAGACTCAGGAATTCCTGCGGCGTATTTACGCGCTTGATCGCAGCGACCTGTCCACGGCCGACCAACTCAACCATGAACTGCTGCGTCGTCAGTTACAGGATGCCGTTGACAAGCACCCGTTTCGCGGCTACCTGATGCCCTTTTCCCATCGTGGCGGAATACAGACCCTGGATAATCTAACCAGTCGACTACCCCTCGTAACCGTCAATGACTTTGACGACTGGCTGGCGCGCATCGGCAAGATCGACCAGGTTATCAAGCAAACAATAGCGCTCGCCGAGCACGGGCGAAAAACCGGCTACATGGCGCCCGCAGTCCTGATGCAGCGCGTGCCGCATCAGCTTGACTTGCAAGTTGTCGAGCACGCATCCCAAAGCCCGTTGTTCACTGTGTTCGAGAATTTGCCGGAATCTTTCCCGGCCGCAGACCGGCAGCGATTGCGGGCGACGGCGATCGACACGATAGAAAAAAAGGTTCTGCCTGCGTATCGCAAACTCGATCGTTACTTCAACGAGAAATATTTGCCTGCCGCGCGCGCAAGCATCGGCCTGTCGGAGCTGCCGAACGGCAGCGCTCACTACGAGCTCCTGACGCGCTCATTCACAACGACTCACATGACGCCCGATGACATCCATCGACTCGGCCTCGAAGAGGTAAAACGGATTCGCGATGAAATGGAATTAGTGATCACGGAAGTTGAGTTCGACGGTAGCTTCCAGGAATTTCTCATATTTCTGCGCACCGATCCGCAGTTCTATTTCGAAAATCCGGACGACCTGTATGAGGCCTACCTCGCAACCAGCAAGCGCATCGATCCCGAACTGGTGAAACTCTTCGGCATCCTGCCTCGCATGCCTTACGGTGTGAAGCCGATTCCGGACTCGATCGCACCGGATACGACAACCGCATACTACTCGCGACCGGCGGCCGACGGCAGCCGTGCCGGCATTTACTGGGTCAACCTCTACCGTCCCGAAGTTCGGCCCAAGTATGAAATCGAAGTTCTGAGTGTGCATGAAGCCATGCCCGGACATCATCTGCAGATCTCATTGCAACAGGAACTTCGCAACGTGCCGAATTTCCGTCGTTATCTGGGCTTCACCGCATTTGTAGAAGGCTGGGGACTTTACAGCGAACGACTTGGCTACGACCTGGGACTTTATAAAGATCCGTACTCACGTTTCGGGCAGCTCACCTACGACATGTGGCGCGCCGTTCGCCTTGTGGTAGACACGGGCATTCACTACAGGGGCTGGACACGACAACAAGCCATCGACTTCTTCAAAGACAATGCCGCCAAAGCAGAGCACGATATCGTTAACGAGATCGATCGTTACATAGCCAATCCGGGTCAGGCGCTGGCATACAAGATCGGGCAAATGAAGATGCTCACTTTACGCGCACGAGCCGAACGCCAACTCGGTGATGATTTCGACGTCCGCGCCTTCCACGACGAACTACTCGGCGGCGGCGCTTTGCCGCTCGACTTACTCGAACAACGTATGGATGCGTGGCTCGCGACAGCGGCAGCCAGCCCTGCGGACGAGACCTAGCAGCAACGAATTCGTCTTCGTTCTGGCCATCAATTCGCGCGTGGAGAGTCAGCTGGAAATTCTCGTCTCGCAATAGCCGCCCGCTCCTCCGGCGTAGCCGTCGCGTCGTAAATTTCCTCGATGCGGGCGATTCGGCTAGCAATGCCGGTACCATTTGCGATTTGAATATTCAATCCGGGCCGCGCATTCATTTCCAGAATCAACGGACCGCGATCACGATCGATCACCATGTCGACGCCGAGGTAGCCGAGCCCCGTCACGTCGTAACCTCGCGCTGCTGATTCCAGAATAAAATCCCATCGCGGAATTTTGAGGCCCGCAACCAAAGCACCAGTGTCCGGATGTTCCGAGACCACCGTATCATAGAGCACACCTGTCAGCGTTTTTCCGCTACTGATATCCACGCCGGCACCGACCGCACCCAGATGGAGGTTCGCTTTGCCGTCCGATGCTCGCGTCGGCAAGCGCACCATTGCCATCGCAGGGTAACCGCGATACACCACCACGCGAATATCCGGCACGCCCTGATAGCTGACTTCAGAAAACGTTGGATCGAAACGCACACAGTATTCGATCAATGCTTTGTCGCGGTTGCCGCTCAGGCTGTACTGACCGCCGACAATATTCGAAATGTGATGTCGTATTTCGTTTTCGGATATCAGCATGCCGTTGGCAAGTCGAAAACTGTCGCGCTTGTATTTGCTGCGACCGGTTACAACCAGGATACCGGCGCCGCCACTGCCCTGAGCAGGCTTGATCACGAAGCTTTCACGCTCACTGACGATGTCGGCAAACTTGCGCACTTTGGCATGATGCGCGATAACGCCGTAGAGATCCGGCACCGCCATGCCGGCATCCAGAGCAAGTTTCTTGGTGATCGTCTTGTCATCAACCCGCGGAAACAATCGCCTGGGATTCAGGCGCAATATGAAGTCGGTGTTGCGCTCATTGAGGCCGAGCACACCGTTCCTACGCAGCTTTTTTGCGACGCCAAACATCAGTCCGCCGACAGTTCCTTGAATCGCCTGAGCTCTGTCAACCGGTACCCCGTGTAACGCCCGGCTAAGACGACGATGGCAAGAATGATGAGCAACATTTCAGGGAACGTGAATATCAGATGCTCCAACCATGCCATTCCCATGAAGATATACGCAACGATAGCGACGAACAGACTGCCGAGTCCCTCACGCAGGGCAACCGCTGCCCCGCGCTCTTCCCAAACTACCGACATGCGCTCGATGGTCATCGCAATAATGACCATGGGAAACAGCGCGACCGACAAGCCCGTTTCCAGACCGAGTCGGTGCGACATCAGGCTGATGAAAAGCATCAGTGCAACAACAACGATCAGGACCGCGCTAAGCCTGGGCACCAGCAATAGTCGCAATCGATCCAGCATGAATCGAATCATCAAGCCAAGGGCGACCAGCATGGTGAAAAGAATGACCCCCCAAAATAACTTGGTCTCGCGAAAGGCGAGCGCGATTAGAACCGGCATGAACGTGCCAAACGCATCGATGCCGATGAATGTGCGCATGAATACCATGACCAGCGCACCAATGGGAATCATGAGCAACACGCTGTAAACCGCCTGGGTCTGGATCGGTAAACTATAAAGAGACAAATCCAGTGCAATGGAGCCGCGCTTTGCTGCCTGTTTCTCGGCGATGGCCAACGCATCCACGTGGTTCTCCCGGATCGCAAATTCCACGGCCACGTTGCTACCGCCTTCGACGTTGACAAGCGATTCATTGCCGCGCCACCAAACGAGAAAGCGCTTCGGCAGGGCTTGCTCGCCCGTCACCGGATTGAAATACAACCATTGATCGCCGTCATGAACCTCGAGCCAGGGAACCAGTTGAGCACTGCGTTGCCGGCCGGCAAGGTGAAAGCCACGCACTATGCGGGCGGGAATTCGCGCCGCAGCCAGCATCGTCGTCATGATCTCCAAAAAGCCCGCACCACTGTCAACGCCTGACAACAACAATTCGACATTCGGGTCGGGCGACGGATCGTTCATGCGCCGCAGCAACTCCGTGGTAAACGATGCCGTATCCGCTGAGTGGTCATACACATCGTCAACAAGAACATCGACGGCAGTCTTCATCGGTTCATTGATGACGGGCAGCGGTGGAAACGGCGGCGTGATATCCCACTGGTCGACAGAGTCGTCCTCGTAGACGGAAATACGGTAATAAATGGTCTGTTCGCCGTCGGCGCGACGAATGGCCCATTGTGCTTCACGACCACCGCTGCCGTAATTCAGACTAAAGCTATAGCCACGGGAAACGGAATTCTCATTGAGCATGCGAAAGCCGGGAGTCAGGGTTGGCACCTGCAGCTGGACTTTGATGGTTCCGGGACCGCTGTCAAAGCTCACTGCCGACTCAATCGTCCAAACAGGCGTTTCCCGGTCCTCGGTCAGGGGAAATCCGAGTACCTGCCATTTGTAGAAAAAGGCAGATAGGCCGATGGCCGCCAGCAATGCCGCCAGCAGGTATACATATCGCTGTTTCATCGTTTCCCCGGGGCCTAATTGACCCCTAGCGCGACCTTGACGGCGCGTTCTCTTATCGGGCCGCTGCGATTAAACAATCGCATGCCGGCCATTCTTATTTCTCCTGCCAATGTGGAGTCTGTCGCAAACAGGCGGTTGAGGCCAGTCATGAGATGCAACATTGTTAAATTGGCACCCTTGCGGGCACGTTCGTAGCGACGCAAAACCGGCCTGTCACCGGGATGCAGCCCACGGCCAATCGCCTGATCGATAACCTGCGCAAGCTCAACGGCATCCTGCAATCCGAGATTCGCGCCCTGACCGGCCAGCGGATGGATGGCATGTGCGGCGTCCCCAATCAGTGCAACACCGGCGCGTACCGTCTCATCGGCAGTTTGTGCGCACAGTGGAAACGCAGCTTTTGGGCCGGCAACCTTCAGTTCGCCCAGAACAAAATCAGATGCCTCGGTCAACAGTCGACCGATCTCGGCGTCGGACGCAGCGAGGGCCGCTTGCGCCTGCTCAGGGCCCGTGGACCAGACAACCGAAATGCGCCCGTCGGCGAGTGGCAACATACCGAGCGGCCCAGCACGCAAGAATCGTTGCCAGGCAGTCTGGTTGTGGCCGTTTTCCGGAGTCAGGTGCGTGACAAACGCAGTCTGCTCATAGGGTCGTCGCTGGATACTGATACCGGCAAGCTCCCGAACCCGGGATCGCACGCCGTCCGCTCCGACCACCAGGTCGGCGCCCGGCAACGCCTCAATAGTGCTGTCAAAACGCAAGACTACGTTGGTGTCATCGAGCGCCATGAGCAAGGCATATTGCAGCAACACGTTTTCCACGATGAATCCCAATTGGGGCACAGCGAAATCCGCCGCATCGAATCTCAGTGCTGAGCCGCTTTCGGGACTGTCGTTTTCATCCCACACGCGCATGCTTTCGTACGCCGACAGCCGGGCAGCAACGACATGTGGCCATGCGCCCACAGAACTCAGGACATCCGCCGAGCCACTCGCGATAGCGGACACGCGCAACGCGACCGGATCCTTGACAGAAAAACTGGGCCGCGGAGCAGCCTCAATCAAAGTGATGTCCAGTGCATCTGCGTGGTCACACTTAGCAAGCAATGTTGCGAGTGTAAGCCCCGTTACCCCTCCGCCAACGATGACGATTTCGAATCGACGTTTCAACGCAGCGGAACTCCGCGCGATAATCGCGGCAGGCGGCCTGCCAAACCCATCGTGTGTTTTACAAACAACGAGCGCACACCCGGTATCAGATCGAAGCCGATCATGCCGATGTCGCGAAGAATGCGAATGGGAGCACGAGCACTGCCAAAAATGCGTACCAGGCCATCGGTGAAAGTCACCAGTTTACTTTGATCAGAATGCCGCCATGTTGCATATCGCTGCAGTAGTTGCTCATCGCCTGCATCAACGGCGCCCGACGCGCCCAGCGCGTCGGCAACACAATCGCACAGCGCAGCAACATCGCGCATGCCAAGATTAAATCCCTGCGCGGAGACCGGGTGCAGGCCGTGCGCCGAATTGCCAACCAGCACGCTGCGCGTCGCAGTAAGACGCACGGCCTTGCTCAGGACAAGCGGGTACGCGGCACGTTTGCCCACACGAGAAAACTTGCCCAGCCGATAACCGAACTCTGACTGGATTTCCGCAAGAAAATCCGCGTCATCAAGTGCGAGAACCCGCTGCGCATCATGTTCCGATACCGTCCATACAAATCCCGCACGGTCGTCCGCGACGGGCAGAATCGCTAACGGCCCCTGCGACGTAAATCGCTCAAAGGCACAATTGTCGAGACTCTTCTCCGGCAACAGATTGCCAACAACTGCGTGCTGGCCGTACTCACTCGTTTGCGCAGAAATGCCCAGCATCGCACGCACCGTTGAGTTCGCCCCGTCGGCGGCGATGAGAAGACTGCATGACAGATTGCTGATCTTGCGGCTGTTGTCCGCCTTGACCATCGCGACAGCCGAGTCCGGTCCCAACTCGACGCCAATGATGCGAGCAGGACACAAAATATCTATGCTATCGAGCCCAGCAAGTTTCGACTGCAATACAGAACCGAGCACTCGGTTGATAACGACGTAGCCCAATGCTTCGACGCCCTGCTGCTCGGCACTGATATGCGAAAAGCCAAAACGGCCTTTGTCGGAGACGTGAATGTTGTGAATGGGAGTCGCCGCTGCAATGACGTCGGGCCACAATCCCATCGCCTCAAACATTCGTTGCGTGCTACGTGACAAGGCCGTAGACCGATCATCAAAACTCGGTTGCTCGCCACTCTTTCTGGCGATGGCCTCGACCACGGCAATGCGCAGTCCCAATGGCGCAAGTGCAAGTGCCATGCTGGCCCCGATCATGCCGCCGCCGGCGATGATGATGTCGTAACGATCGGTTTTTGCGGTGCTGCTCATGCGCTATGCATCAACGCCTCGATTTCGTCAGGGTCGCTCGCCAGGCCCTTGCTCAATACATCCGGACCCTTGCCGGTCACGACGACATCGTCTTCAATGCGAATGCCAATATTGCGGAATCGCTTCGGAATCTTGCGACTGTTCGAGAGGTAAATGCCAGGCTCGACGGTGGTCACCATGCCAGCCTCAAGCACGCGCCACTCGTCGCCAACCTTGTAGTCGCCAACATCGTGGACATCCATTCCGATCCAGTGGCCGGTGCGGTGCATGAAAAACTGCCGGTACGCGCCGTCGCGAATGAGCCTGGGCAGCGAACCGTTCAGCAAGCCAAGCTTTCGCAAGCCCCTGGTAATGGCCTTGACTGCCGCATCGTGCGGTTCATTCCAGTGATTACCAACAGCCGTTTTTTCGATCGCTGCGCGCTGCGCGTCCAGAACGACTTCGTACACGGCGCGTTGCTCCGGGTTGAAACGACCGTTCACGGGAAAGGTTCGCGTAATGTCCGACGCGTAATAGTCCAGCTCGCAGCCGGCATCGACTAACAACAAGTCGCCGTCTTTCAGCACTGCGTTATTCTCGATGTAGTGCAGGATGCAAGCATTTGCGCCGCCGCCGACGATAGGGCTATACGATGCACAGGCATCGCTGCGGCGAAATTCGTGATCAAACTCCGCCTCGACTTCGTACTCGAACATGCCGGGACGCGTCGCTCGCATCGCTCTCTGATGCGCTTTCACCGCGACTTTCGCCGACCTGCGCATCGCGGCTATTTCGGCACGACTCTTATACAGGCGCATGTCGTGCAAAATATGATCCAGTGCAACAAATTCCTGCGGCGAATGCACGCCCCGTGACAATTTTGAGCGCAGCGAATTCACCCACTCCGCGATACGCAAGTCGAATTCGGGATACAAGCCCATCGTGTAGTAAACACGAGAGCACGACTCCATGATGCCGGGCAGGATATCGTCGAGATCCTCGATCGGAAAAGCGTCATCCGCTGCGTATGTGTTTACGGCTCCATCCTGGCCTGCGCGCATCCCATCCCAGAGTTCTCTCTTCGGATCTCGCTCACGACAAAACAGCAGGTACTCACCATTGTCGCGACCCGGCACCAACACGGCGACCGCCTCCGGTTCGGCGAATCCGGTCAGGTAGTAAAAATCGCTGTCCTGGCGATAACGATACTCCACGTCCCTGCTGCGCGTGCGCACGGGCGCAGAAGGCAGAATAACGATGCCACCCGAGCCGACCATGCGCATAAGTTGTTTGCGCCGTTTTTCGAATTCTTTGCTATTCATTCGCTTCCACTTGTTTTGTTCCCGCCAGGCGCGTTTGCGCTGTAACGAATCTCTGTCAGTTCTTCGTAACTAAGTTGCGCCGCAACGCGGACGTATTCCACCAGCTCAAAGTACGCGACGTCGTTGGCTTCAGCGTCGCTATCCGCACCAGGACCTGCGCGGGTGAGTTGCAGCATATCCTTGATGACATCCGCCAGGGGCTCAGCGGACAGTCGCTCTTTGAGCGCTGCGCCATGCGTTGCGGAAACGAGGCCATGCAGGAACCCTTCGCACCAGTGAGCAAGTGCCGCTGTGCGCAAATCTACGTCGTCGTCGTCGTGAGGCAACAATGGTGCAAATTCCGACAAGCGCTCCGACAGCTGCCGATGGGTCGATTGAAACAAAATATCGAGCAGTTCCCCGCATTCGCGTCGCGTGCCGCCGGTCGCGTCGCTGCCCTCCAGAACCTGTAGCATCCAGTCAGGCCCCGCTGGCACCCCCGCAACCGCCAGGCGACCCGTGAGCAGACCGTGAGATTGCGCAGCATCCCAATTCGAATGACAGCGTTTGAGGGCATCTTCGAGGATATCGTACTCGACATTCTCGTCCATCGGGCGCCAACCTTGTCAATTCTTCCAAACCCTTATGATCCCACGGACCGTCCTTTCAGGCCACGTTCGTGTACGTCTGATAAATCTGATAATTGATTCTCGCAATAGGGCTGACTATATTGCGCATATGGGTGAGAACCTCAATTCGAAATTCGAACATGAGCTAAAGCGGCTTGAGAAACGTGTTGACGCTCTCGTCCAGGTCTGTGACCGATTGCAGGACGAAAATCGATCCTTGAAACAACGCCAGGATGTCCTGACATTTGAGCGTGCTAATCTGTTGCAAAAAAACGAACAGGTGCGCGCGCGAGTCGAGGCGATGATTGGCCGACTGAAAGCTATGGAGCAGGGCTCCTGACAAGTCAGGAGCATGGCCCTCTACACAAAGGCATATGGAGTAAGCTGAATGACCGATCAACATGCCCATGTAAGCGTCAGAATTCTGGACAAGGAGTACCAGGTCGCGTGTCCCGCCGATGAGCGTACTGACCTGCTCGATTCCGCCGAAGTACTCAATGCCAGGATGCGCGAAATTCGTGATGGCGGCAATATTGTTGGCCTGGACCGCATCGCTGTAATGGCAGCACTGAACATGGCTAATGACTTGATCCATGCGCAAGCTCGTGATCAGGCACTGGATGGCGATTTTAGCGAGCGCCTCAAACTTATTTCCGATCGCGTTGATAACGTATTGAGCGATACGCGACAACTCGATCTTTAGAAGTGAATATAAAATTCGATTTGGCGTCTCCTGCGGTGTTCGAAACCGACCTGGATACCTTTCGACCCTAACTTTTTACCTCGGGGTCGTGGTCTGTTGGCAGCATTTGAGCAGGGCCGTCTCGACGGCAAGCCTGTTGCGGCCACGGCTGACCCCACCTGATGCTCCGGTTCGAGAGCGACGGTCCGTAGCGGCACAAGCGGGAGGCGCCTTCCTAAAATTGGTGCGCGAGAAAAATGCGTGAGAAAATTGCGTGAAAAATCACTGCGCGCCAGGCGAGGTTTAGGCGCCGAAAGTCGCGCCGCAGCATCAACAATTATCTGCGATCGCGTGACCAACTCACGCGAGTTTCGATCGGCAACTAACATCGCTTGCTACATCCCATTGCAGGACGAAGTCGACACTCGACCGATCATTGCGCGCGCATGGCGCGCAAATAAGCGCATTTTCGTTCCCGTCACGCTGCATTCCGGCGAAATGTTTTTTCGTGAAATTCGAACGGATACCACGTTACTGCGAAATCGAATGTCTATTTGGGAACCTGCTACGGGTGAAATCGTAGCGCCACGTTTTCTGCAACTCGTTGTCACTCCGACCGTAGCATTCGATCGCGATTGCAATCGAATCGGCATGGGTGGTGGCTACTACGATCGTTGTTTTGCGTTCTTGCGACATCGAAAATACTGGCTCAAACCGAAACTGATGGGTGTCGCTTTCAAATGCCAGGAAGTCGAGAAAATATCGCCAAACGCTTGGGATATACGGCTTTATCGCATTATTACCGAAGCAGAATAGCACCCGTTTTGCGACGAAAAATCATTGTCGCTCGATTGCGACAGCATGCTGCCCGACACTGGCAGCCAAGTAATGCGCACTTAGAATGTTCTGCCGAAATCAGATCAACATCTCATCATTGCGAACGCCCGGGCGCCCGGTGAATGACGATTTGTTTTGTTGCTGCGATCCATTTCCCGGACGGATATTATTTTTCTCTTTTTTAAATTGCGATTGACGCAACTCCCCTGCGTTTTTTCTGGCGCTTGCACACCGCCTACTTGCTGGTCTTTTTGCCCTTGTTGTATATACTCAGCTCCGGGTACCCGACACGGAGAAAAGTATGGCTACCAAGAAGAAGTCTCGTAAAAAAGCTTCGAAGCGGAAGGTCGCGAAGAAGCGGAAAGTAACAGCGAAGAGAAAAGCAGCGCCTAAAAAACGCCGCGTAGCAAAAAAGAAAAAGACCGCCAAGAAGAAACGGCGGGTAGTGAAGAAGAAAGCCAAGAAAAAGGCTAAAAAGAAAGCTAAGCGCAAGGCGAAGAAAAAGGTAGCCAAGCGCAAGACTAAGAAAAAAGCCAAGAAAAAGGCTAAGAAGAAGGCCAAGCGTAAGGCGAAGAAAAAAGTAGCCAAGAAAAAAGCCAAGAAAAAGGCTAAGAAGAAAGCGACCAGGCGGAAAGCCAAGAAGAAAAAGGCGACCCGCAAAAGAAAACGGTAGCTGATGGATCGTTTTGGAAGAGCCTTCTTCCAGAGCAAAGTAAAAGAGCCCGCTTATGCGGGCTCTTTTCGTATGTGCAGTTACATTCTCATGTGCATTACGTCCGTGCATTTTGCGCTGAAATGACTATAGTACGCACCTATGGATGCATCTGAGAAAAAGCGCAGCGCGGCAAAAGCGGCATTGGAATTCATCGAACCGGGCACCGTGCTCGGTGTCGGTACGGGTTCTACAGTCAATTTCCTTATCGAAATGTTGCCGTCGATTCGCGATCGGATCGAGCGGATTGTATCCAGTTCCAGGGCATCGACAAAACTTCTGCAAGAGCAGGGATTTGATGTTGCGACGCTGAACGAGACTGGCGATATCGACTTGTATATCGATGGCGCTGACGAAAGCAATAAACGCCTGCAGCTGATAAAGGGCGGCGGTGGGGCGCTCACCCGCGAGAAGGTCCTGGCGACGTCGGCGCGGCGCTTTGTGTGCATTGTGGATGACACCAAGCTGGTCGGCATGCTGGGCGGCTTTCCACTGCCCATCGAAGTGCTGCCTATGGCGCAGGAATTTGTTTCTCGTCGCATGTTAAAGATGCGTGGCCAACCTATCTGGCGCGAAGACTTCGTCACCGATAACGGCAATCATATTCTCGATGTTCACAATCTGCAGATTACGATTCCGCTCGATATGGAAGCACGAATCAACGCCATACCCGGTGTCGTCACTGTCGGCCTTTTCGCAGACCGAGGCGCAGATATTTTACTCGTTGGCAACGACTCCGGGGTCAGGGAGCTGCGCGCATAGGGAACAAAGCGCTAGAAACTGCGCTTTGCTTGAAAGAGGATTTGCACGCTGTCGATCGACACGTCGCCACCAAGCGGAAACGCAAAATCGAGATGCCCAATCTTGTCCGTGCTGAACCGGGTCGGTGCGAAGCGAAGACCGAAGCCGACATTGGGCAACCAACCGAAGTTTTCCTCGCCCACAGGATTGTCCCCCCAGGTACGACCAACGTCGGCAAACACAGCTCCGCCGACACGAAACAGCCTGAATGGATACCAGTCCGTGAAGTAACGTTGCTCAACGGTGAACAATATTTTCGAATCCCCGGACTGATAGCGCAGCGGATAGCCGCGCAGACCGCTCTTGCCGCCCAGCTGGACAGGATTGTCGAGATCAAGGTCATGCCCCGCAGTTCCCCGCAGGGTCATGAAGAACAGGCGTTTCCCGGATTGCCTGTGGTAGAAACGAGCATTCAACGTGGTCTTGGCATTCGCCCTGTTGCTGCTCTCATGTCGGCCACTGGTTGTTGCCGACAACAGCAGAAAAGTCTTTTCGAGCGAGCCAAAACCGCGGCTCACCGCTGCGGAAAAAATTAGCGCATCGCGATCGGCACCGAAGCTTTGATCGGACCAGCCGATCGATGCCGACAAGCGTGTGCCCAGGTAGAAGTCTTCGGTTCGGCCCATCTGGTTGGCATTGGCAGTCGTCTCGAACTGATCTTCAACTATCTCTATCCCCAAGAATGGATACACGAGCTTGCGGTCTTCGGGAATCAGGGCCGGCAACATCGGGTCCGGAACAGATGAGAACAGGTTGTCGTCGTAGACAACGCCGGCCGTCCAGCGCCGCACCCAGCCGTTTCGTAAGCCCTGCGACCAACCACCAATCGCTGTTGCAAATTCGCGTTCGTGCTGGTATTCCGCAGCTTCATCGCCGAGTCGATAAAACGCCGTACGACGATCGTCGTCAAGCAATCGGCCACCAGCCATCCAGCGCGCATCGAGTGCGTGAAACGGGCGCACGAGTGAGAGTATTTTCGTATCGCCATCCGAGTTGTCAGCAACGCGCAGATACGCTGACCACCAACTGCTACCCAGGTTCCTATCTTCGAACTCGAAACGCGTGGTCGTCCGGTCAACGTCGTCGATATACTTTAACCGCACCAGCTGTCCACGGCCGAAGAGGTTGGTTTCCTCGATGCCGAATCCAATTCTATTTGCGCCACCCCTGCGCGAAAACGAAACATCCGGAGTCAATGACCAGACATCATGAGTCATCACCTGCACGTCGACGACACCGTTTTCGTAACGAACGGGTTTTAATTGCGCGTC
>Ga0209987_10000280_pt1 | contig 25985 bp, 25 predicted proteins | sample N074metaG_FD_182134 | JGI IMG/M metagenome (GOLD analysis project Ga0209987, IMG submission 182134) | Deep subsurface microbial communities from Kermadec Trench to uncover new lineages of life (NeLLi) - N074 metaG (SPAdes) (version 2) | ecosystem: Environmental > Aquatic > Marine > Ocean trench...
CTGTAAAGTGATAATCGCCGGGAGCTTACTCGTATCGAACTCGCAAAATCGCGTTTTTCAAAGGCGAGCTTGGCAAGATCCAGAATCTTCAGAAATTCTTCGTAGAAAAGGTGATACTCCTCATACAGCCAGGTGGCAGCAGACTGGATGTGTTGATTTGTGTCCTTCATACTTTTATTTGGTTGATTAATTACAGTCGCGCCGACAAACTGTCAATGGTAAACGATAGTTTATTACCCAGGCAAGCTAACAGTCTGCCTGGGTAAAATATGGAACAGGTTTGTACAATATATGATCGCAGGATCATATATTTCTGGGAACAGTGGAACCGATATCTTAGAGGTGCGGGATCAATGACAAAGAAGTGGGTACGCTACGAGCATGCCGGGGAACAGGGCTTTGGATTACTGGCGCAGGGTATTATCAATTGCCATAGCGGTGAACTTTTTCAGAATCCGCAGCCTAGTGGCGAGAAACTACAGTTGCAGGAGGTGCGATTGCTGGCACCCTGCGAGCCCACCAAGATTGTTGCGATGTGGAATAATTTTCATCAACTGGCCGATGCGCAAGATCTGATTGCACCGGAATTCCCTTTTTATTTTATCAAGCCAGCCAGCTGTGTGGTCGGGCACGGTGATGAAATCCTGCATCCGGAGGGTTATGACGGCCGTCTCATTTACGAGGGTGAGCTAGGCGTCGTCATCGGCAAAACCTGCAAAGGGGTTAGTCGCGACGAGGTCGCTGATTACGTGCTCGGATATACCTGTATTAACGACGTTACCGCTATTCACCTGCTGTTCAAATATGATGCTTTTCCGCAGTGGACCCGCGCCAAGAGTTTCGATACTTTTGGGGTGATTGGACCCTGTATCGCCGAGTTGGATGATCCGGCCTCGTTGACTGTTAAAACCGTGGTAAACGGCGAAGAGCGGCAGGATTATCCCGTATCTGATATGTTTTTCTCGCCTCTCGATCTGGTAAGCCTGATCTCAGGAGATATGACGCTCAATCCTGGGGATGTTATAGCCTGTGGAACGTCTCTGGGGGTCAAGACGATGAAGCCAGATACCACCGTCAGCGTGATAATAGAGGGTGTCGGGACACTGACCAATCGGTATAAACCCGATGCTTCGAGTCAATCAGAGGATTAAGTATAATGAATCAATGTGATCCGCCAAAAGACCGGTTGATCCCATACGACGAAGCACTAGAGCAGCTAATTGCGAAAATATCTCCGTTGCAAATGGTGGTCAGAAAGCCATTGCTCGAGACGTTCGGCGAAGTGCTGGCAGAGTCCCAGCGATCGACAATAGATGTCCCGCAGGCCGATAACTCTTCGATGGACGGTTACGCCCTGAATATCTCCGACCTGGCATCTTCGGGTGCGACCGAGCTCCCGGTATCACAACGTATAGCCGCCGGAGAGGCCGGGGAGCCACTGCAGCCCGGAACCGCAGCGAGAATATTTACCGGGGCACCAATTCCTGCCGGTGCAGACCTGGTCATCATGCAGGAACAGGTTAAGGTCACAGGTGACACCATCCGTTTTGATATTAACCCTGAACCTGGCTCGAATATACGCCGGGCTGGCAACGATATTCGAAGCGGCGATACGATTCTGCAAAAAGGTTGCCGACTTCGCCCGCAGGACATTGGACTAGCGGCATCGGTTGGACTGGAATCGCTACCGGTATTCGAAAAGATTCGCGTTGGCATTTTTTTAGCCGGCGATGAGCTGGTCGAGCCTGGAAAACCATTGGCGGTGGGACAAATCTATGATTCAAATCGTTATACCTTGCAGGGAATGCTGCAGGCACTGGGTTGTGAAATTATCGATCTCGGCCTCGTCGGCGATACCCTGGAGGAAACCAAAACTGCCATGTTAAACGCGGCACAACAGGCCGACCTGGTGGTCAGTTCGGGCGGAGTATCAGTGGGCGAAGAGGATCATGTGCGAATTGCAATCGAGCAGCTGGGGGACCTGCATCTTTGGCGACTTCGTATCAAGCCCGGTAAGCCGCTTGCTTTCGGCGTTATAAACTCGACGCCATTTATCGGCTTGCCCGGCAATCCGGTTTCGGTATTCGTGACCTTCTGCCTGTTTGTCTGTCCATTGATCAAGACCTTGCAGGGCAGGACCTGGCAAAAACCGGTTGCGGTTCAGGTAGCGGCTGGCTTCGACTGGCCGAAGCCTGATAGCCGTCGGGAGTTCTTGCGCGCGCGCCTGGAAACCGATGGCGATCAGGCGCCGGTCGCAAAAATTTATCCGAACCAGGATTCTGGCGTGCTCAGTTCAGCGGTCTGGGCACAGGGTTTCGTCGAAATTGCCGAGGGTCAGACCTTGCAGGCAGGCGATAAGGTCGATTATTTCTGTTTCGAACAATTTCTCTCATAGGTATCTGGCATGCGGATTCAGGTGCAGGAAGAAGATTTTAATATCGCCGAGGTGAATCGTGAACTCTGTGCGGGGCGCAGCGATGTCGGCGCCCTCGCCAGTTTTATCGGCCTGGTGCGCGATATGCCGCAAAATCGTTTGCAGAAGATGACGCTGGAGCACTATCCAGGCATGACCGAGAAATCGCTGGGTAAAATTGCCGAGACCGCCCTACAGCGCTGGAAAATCCTCGATATTGCGATTATCCATCGTGTCGGTGAGTTAAAACCCGCCGACCAGATCGTGCTGGTTAGCGTCGTATCGGCCCACCGCAAAGCGGCATTCGCCGCCTGTGAATTTATCATGGATTATCTCAAAACCGATGCGCCCTTCTGGAAAAAAGAAACCAATGAACAGGGCGAAAGCTGGGTCGAGGCGAAAGCGAGCGATCACGAGGCACGGGGGAAATGGTAACGAGATTGGGACAAAAATCCTGATACAATCGCGCCTTATATCACCGACCCTATAAGTGCCGTTCGATGGACGTATCCCACCTGCTAGATCCCCTCAATGACCGCCAACGCGAGGCGGTAAGCGCCGAACCCGGGCCTCTGTTGGTACTGGCCGGTGCAGGCAGTGGCAAGACCCGGGTATTAACCCATCGTATCGCCTGGGTATGCGAGGTTGGGGGGCTCTCGCCGTTTGCCGTGCTTGCAGTCACATTCACCAACAAGGCCGCAAGCGAAATGCGCGCTCGGGTCGAAGTCCTGCTGGGGATCTCTACCGGTGCGATGTGGGTCGGGACCTTCCATGGTCTTGCGCATCGAATGTTACGCGCCCACTGGGCGGCGGCGGGGCTGCCGCAAACATTCCAGATACTCGATAGTGATGACCAGTTACGCATGGTCAGGCGGGTATGCAAACAACTCGACCTGGACGAGGTTAACTGGCCAGCAAAACAGGCGCAATGGTATATCAACCACAATAAAGATGAAGGTTTGCGGCCCACCCATATAGACCCGGGCAACGACCATATACAGCAAAAACTGTTAGCTATTTACAGGGTGTACGAAGAACTTTGCCAGCGCGCGGGCGTGGTTGATTTTGCCGAGCTACTACTGCGAACACTCGAGCTAATTCGTGACAAGGATGAAATACGCGAACACTATCAGCGGCGATTCCAGCATATTCTAGTGGATGAATTTCAGGATACCAATGCGATCCAGTATGCCTGGTTGAGACTGCTTGCCGGAAGCCAGACACCGGTATTTGTAGTGGGTGACGACGATCAGTCGATCTATGGGTGGCGCGGGGCGCGCATCGAAAATATTCAGCACTTCGAAAAGGACTTTAGCGACACCCGTATCATTCGACTCGAGCAAAACTATCGTTCCACCGGCACTATTTTAAAAGCAGCCAACGCGTTGATCGGCAACAACAAGGGTCGAATGGGAAAGAAGCTCTGGACCCAGAGTGAAGACGGTGAGCCGATCATCTACTACCTGGCCTATAACGAAAAGGACGAGGCACGGTTTGTCGTCGACCGTATTCAAAGCTGGATCGATGGGGGGCGCAGTCGTAGCGAAATAGCGGTTTTATACCGGTCAAATGTGCAATCGCGTCAGTTTGAGGAAGTCCTGGTGGCGCGTGGCGTACCCTACCGGGTGTACGGTGGACTGCGGTTTTTCGATCGCGCTGAAATCAAAGATACACTGGCCTACCTGCGAGTGTTGGCAAATCCTATGGCCGATCATGCTTTTGACCGGACGGTTAATCATCCACCGCGCGGTATCGGACAAAAGTCGATTGACCAGATACGCGAATTTGCCAAAACACATTCGTTATCCCTGTGGAATGCGGCGATCGGGTTGCTCGAAACGGCACAAATGACCGCGCGTGCGACCACCGCGTTGCAAGCGTATATCGACTTGATACGTGATATGCAAAATGGCCTGGATCTCTTGAGTCTGTCCGAACAGATAGAACTATGTGCCGAGCGAAGCGGGCTTAAGGCGCATTTCAGCAAGGACCAGTCCGAGAAAGGCCTGTCGCGACTCGAAAACCTGCAGGAACTGGTCGGTGCGGGCAAAGGTTTCGCGATTGACGCCATTATCGAGGATGAAAATATGAGCATGCTGGACGCCTTTCTTGCGCACGCTGCGCTCGAAGCGGGCGAGGGCCAGGCCGATGACTGGGAAGAATGCATCCACCTGATGACCATGCATTCAGTCAAGGGTCTCGAATTTCCGCTGGTGTTTATTGTGGGGATGGAGGAGGGACTATTCCCCCACCAGCGCTCGAGCGAAGAACCGGGAAGGATGGAAGAAGAACGCCGTCTCTGTTATGTCGGTATCACGCGTGCGCGTGAACAGCTGGTGGTAACCAGCGCCGAGGTACGAAGGCTTTACGGTAACGAGAGTTACAATATGCTATCCAGGTTCATCCGCGAAATTCCAGCCGAACTCCTTCAGGAAATCAGGCCCAAAGCCCAGTTTTCGAGACCTGTCTATCACGCCCCGGCGAAGTTGGGCCGAAGCAAATCCGAGGAAGATACCGGTCTGTTTGTCGGGCAGCGGGTGAGTCATAGCAAGTTCGGTAGTGGCGTCGTACTAAATCTCGAAGGACAGGGGTCGCAGTCGCGGGTGCAGGTCAATTTTGAGAGTGCCGGTAGTAAATGGTTGATGGCGAGTCTGGCGAATTTGCAGTCTGCCTAGAGAAAACCCCGTCATTCCATACCTCCGGAAAATCTAGCATTACTGAATTAAAAGATTCCGGCTCAAAGGCCGGAATGACGAACGAATTCTCCCTTTCAAACCCGCAGAAAAATGGCATTCAAAACAAAAAATTCAAGAACCACACTTTCTCTGATGCTAAAATCCGCCCACATTTATCGACAGGGGTAATCAAACTAAATGAGCAAACAAAAAGTCGCATTCATTGGACTGGGTGTTATGGGCTATCCAATGGCAGGACACCTGGCCAAAGCCGGGCACCAGATCACTGTATATAATCGCACCACGGCCAAAGCCGAACAGTGGTGCAAGGACTATACGGGTAGTTGGGCGAAGTCACCCCGGGAAGCCGCTGGGGGGGCTGATTTCGTGTTTATCTGTGTCGGTAACGACGATGACCTGCGTTCGGTAGTTTACGGTGACGATGGTGTACTGTCGGGTATCGAGGACGGTGCTGTGCTGGTAGATCATACGACCGCGTCGGCCAATGTAGCACGCGAAATTGCGGCAAAAGCGCAGGTGCCTTTTCTCGATGCACCGGTTTCGGGGGGACAGGCTGGTGCCGAAAATGGCGTATTAACGGTAATGGTCGGCGGTGAGCAAACAGCATTCGATAAGGTAAAACCGGTGATAATGAGTTATGCGCGTGCAGCCGAACTACTCGGATCGGTAGGTGCCGGCCAGCTCACCAAGATGGTGAACCAGATTTGTATTGCCGGGCTGGTGCAGGGTTTGTCTGAGGGACTGCATTTTGCCCAGCGTTCCGGTCTCGATGGCGCCAGGGTTGTCGATGTCATATCCAAGGGCGCAGCTGGCTCCTGGCAGATGGAAAACCGTGGGTACACGATGCTAAAAGATGAATTTGAATTCGGTTTTGCGGTTGACTGGATGTGCAAGGACCTGGGGTTTTGTATCGACGAAAGTGAAAAAAATGGCGCTACCCTGCCGATAACGCGCATTATCAATGACTACTATGCTGAAATACAGGCAATGGACGGTGGTCGTTGGGATACTTCGAGCCTAATACGCCGACTTACGCGTGCATAAGGGCGGTGAGGGCTCAGCTTGAACGGAGTTGGTAGCACTAGCCAATTAACAGGCACTTTATCGGCTTATTTTGGCCATTGGATAAATAAATACTGGTAAAAAATGAAATACCCACTATATAGATACTAGTGTTAAAGATTTTTAATCTTTTTCACTGATGTCCTCCTTTGGTTATTTTGTCAATATGACAATTATGGCTGGTTGATAACTCAACCGGCCATTTTTTTTGGCCGCTATTCAGGACCTTCTAACGGCCGCCCTTGACCGAAACATAGAGGGTGGTCTCGATCAGGTTGCTGTCGCCGACTGCTTCGGGGTTGTTGTGATAGATTTCGAGCGAGGGCCGTGATTTGTCGAGTTTGATCCTGTGCATACGGCAGTGCGAAAATGCCGCATACCAGGCCAGCGGTAAAAATTTGTGGTCACCATTGACCTCTACCTTGAAATAGTTCCCGCCCTTAAACAACCGGTTGCTATAGTTTGACTTGGCGGACGACTCGGTGATCGGGATTGCTATCTCACCGCGATAATGAGATTGGCGCCAATCGATCTGGCGGTATATCGTCAAACCCAGCCCGGCGTTTTCGCCAGCGGCGGCTTCGAGCGCAATTAAACCAGGCTTGCGTACTACCTGCATATCGCGAAGATTGCCACTAAATGGAATTGACCAGTACTGGAAATTATCCAGGGATTCGCTGCCGCAAAACGAAATAGAAAGATGCGGCTCGGTGGGTAAAAGATAACCATTTAGCAGGGCGAGCCCGAGGTCGTAATCTTTGCTGATCATCGGTTCGACCTGTTTCGTCATGAATCGAAACAAAAATGGCAGCGAACCGATCATCTCCCATTCGATCAGCGTCGAGCCATTCTTGTTTGCGAAATACCAGTTCACCTGATTGACCGACTTAAACGGGCGAATGAATTCGATTTGCTGGTGGATTCTGCTATCGGGATTAATTTCTAAATGGCTGAGCTTACCCGCGCCAATTAGCTTGCCATCCCAGCTATAAAACCCACCCTCCTGCTGACAGTCTTCGCTATAAATGACTTTCGTTTCGGGTTCGTGTAATAACCAGGGACTCCACTCGGGCCAGGTCTTAAGATCTTGAATTGCGGCGAACACTCGCTTTACCGGGGCGTTGATTTGCAGGCTGCGCCGAACCTGATAACTGCCATCGAGACTAGCCAGGTAAATCGCCGCCAATGCAATTAACCCCGCTATTATGCTAATTACGATCAGCATGAATTTATTGGCTCCGATTCTGTATTTGATATTTCAGCAAAGACAAAAACAGCGCCGAAGAAATTCCGGCAGAGCTGAAAATCATGCACATGACGATAATTTGATAGCGTGCTGCAATCGTCGGTGGAGTGCCAGCCAGAATTTGCCCGGTCATCATGCCGGGGAGTGAAACCAGTCCAACCGCAAGCAGGGCATTGATGACTGGAATCATCGCCGCCTGAAACGCAATATTACGTGCCCTGGAATAGTCCTGATTATGGTCAAGTTCGCTATAAAGTCGCTCACCGGCGAGGCTCACCGCGTTCATCGAGTTTGAAAAAATCATCCCCGCGATTGGAATCATCACCTGTGGCTGGTACCAGGGATCGACATGCAATACTCCCTGGGATATGAATACCAGGATAAGACCGCCCCCGCAGGCAATGGCTGAAAAGCTGTATATAAACAGTGACCTGGGATTGACTGGCAGCGCGTTAAGTCCTATCCAGCTTGCCGCTATCAGCATGAACATCAATACCAGAAGTATGATCCACTGGCTATTCGAGTCAAAAATAAAATTCAGCGCATAACCGATCAACAGGAGTTGAATCAGCATCCGTGAAATTGCCACAGATGCCGATTTTATACTTTGCGACCAGTAGCCAATTATAATCACAGTTGCCAGCACCGGGATAAAAGCGACTGCAATATCGACCAGTGTTATCTGGTACATAAGCGCGGGAAAAGATTTTTTCGAGTGGCTCTAATGGTAGTCTTCCCAGTACTTCTCCGAGGATCGATGTGGAATTTCCGGCGTATCAGGCTGATTGACAGATTTATCCTCAAACTGGGTGACATCGATGTGCATATTTTCGCGTGCATTGGTATCCAGAAACTGGTAAATCGTATTTTTTAAAGTCAGCAGGATCGAATCGTTCATTTCGAATCCCAGCTCATCCAGCAGGTCGACAACCATTTCGAAGGAGAGGTAGTCGAGAGAATAGATCAACCGGATACTGTATTGATCGGCTGGCGTGGCGAGAAGGATGCCTTCGATGCCAGCCAATTTCTCGCAGGCCGCTTCGGCCTGTTTCGACAGGTCAGCGCTTTGCCTTAAATATATGAGCCGACATCGATAATGATCAGTGTCTTCCATAAGCCACAGCCTACGCTGGCATTTCCATAATTTCAATACACTGAACCGTCATTCCGGCCGTTAGAGCCGGAATCTTTTAGGCGAGAACTGTCATTCCTGCGAAAGCAGCGGTCCGGCGTCCCGGAATCTAGATATAACAGCTGTGAAGATTCCCGCTTGCGCGGGAATGACGGGACCTACGTGGGTACGACAGTATCTGCCCGCTCATATTCACGGCTATTTTATTATCTGAATTTCCTCGGTAACCAGGTCGCTCATTACTCCAGCATTGTTGTAATTTTGCTCGACAAAAGTTATTTGTCCCCGGCGGTCAAACTTAACGATGCTACAGGCCCGGGTTCCATAGTCGTCAGAGCGTATAAACCGACTCGACAACATACGTTCTATGTCGAGCGGTACACCGGTCTCGGGCAGCGCTTCATCTTCCGCGGTAGTATGGTCGGTGAGTATTCGCATTAAGGCATCGTTGTCGAGACCGGTTTTTACACTAGCCGCGAGTGCCAGTTTGCCCGAGGTTAGCTTGGGCCAGGCCTCATCGAACAGACCATTGCTAACGCCGTAGGTGCCGGGCATGATGCAACGTATTCCCGGATGCCGGTTTGAGTAGAAAAATAATCCCGAGCTATCGCCAACGACTAGATTGAATCCCGCATAGTCACCCGCAGTTGATTCAACGCTTGCTAAAAAGGTTTCGGCTGGGTCGTTACTGGCTAAATATTCGCGGGTTAAATTTCCACGAGATAATCTGGCCGGGCTCACATTTCCAGGCTCGCGTACATTCGTCACCGCGGCAAAGCGACCATTCCTGTTAACTCCCATCCAGGTACCCTGCGCCTCCAGATCACGTCCCGCGAAAATTTCCGGCATATCCGGCCACCATTGTGCCGCCTGGGTCGGGCGGGCGTAATACTCATCGCGATTGGCGATCACCACCAACGGGTAGTCTTCGTGTTGTTGTAGCGCAAAAAGGATCAGGCACATCAGAATATATAAGCATCAATAATCGTCTGCCGGTATCGCATCGAGTCCCGGTAGTGGCTCATGTTTAATCGCTGACTCGAAAGCAGTCAAACGTTTGTAGACCGACAGCAATTCAACAATGATGGTCCAGGAATTAACCAGGTATTGAAATGAGTTGGAAACCTGGTTAAATGCGGTCAGAATTTGCTGCAATATGCCAAAGGTAATCGCACCCACGGCAATGGTCGGTATTAGAAGAACATAAACAAAAATATTGTCGGCCTGCAAATACAGCATACGCGCGATATTAAAGTACATATAGTTGAAATATAAGCGGAAGTAGTTTCTACGCACATTTGCAAATAATTCCTTCAGCGTTGCGGGTCGGGCACGCAAAGGATCCACTTCACCTGAAGAGTCCACTTCACCTAAGACCAGCTCTTTGCGAAAAGCCGCCTCTACGCGTTGATTTTTAAATTCTAGTCCCGGCAATTTTATACCGACTATTGCTAACAAACCTGTGCCAAAAACTGACCATACCAGCGAGGCAACAAACAGGGGATGAGCAATTTCCCCGACAATAGGCAACTCTTTGACATACTGTGAAAGTGACCAGAGTACCGGTAGAAAAGCGAATAGAGTCATCACCGCGTCAACAATAGAGACGCCCAGGCTCTCCATAATTCCCGCAAACCGCATGGTGTCTTCCTGTACGCGCTGGGATGCACCCTCGACATGCCGAACCTGTTCCCACTGCGAGGTATAGTAATTATTCATCGCGGTACGCCAGCGGAACACAAAGTGGCTGACGAAAAATCGGGTCACTACGAATACAAAAATAGCCAGGAATGCGATCTCCGAAAATATAATAATGAGCTCATACAGTTCACTTGAAACCGACGCGATTGTTTCGGCTGATGTGACACTAGGGGTTTTTTCTGCCGATTGCTGCAGCGAATTCGCCAATGCACTTTGCACCAGGTCAAAAAAAGGTCGGCGCCAGTTATTGATGGCAACCGATACCTGCACCGAAAAGTAGGTGGAAAATAAAATAAACACCGAGCCGAGGATTGACCACAACTGCCACGGGTGTTTTGCGACCTTGAACCAGAATGCTGCGAATAGGCCGGCGCTAACAATGTAGTATAGATAGAACAGTAAAAACGAGTCTGTAACAAAATGCCCCAACCCGATAACAGGTTCCGATGATTCAAGATTAAAGCCAAAAAACGCACCAATCTGCTCATTGAACCCATACCAGATAGAACTGCAAATGGCAGAATAAACGACGATAGAAGTGAAGAATATCCTGGGGTTCGGAAAGAAAGATTTAAACATAATTTAGAACTCTTTATTTAGGTTGTGGAGCAATCGTGTTTGTAGACATCGCGGGCTAGCATAGATTCAGTGGGGTAGATGTTCATATCTATCGCCAGTATTCTAGCTTAACATCCCCGCCTAATCCTGGCTGGTAGGTAAATAAGGCCCAAGTAAAGTGCGCATCATCTCAATGTGCATGTCATCGTCGTTCAGCGCGGCAATGTAATTAAACTGCTCGCCACCTTGCTGCATAAACAAATCGTGGTACTCAATTTCTATTTCGTCGAGGGTCTCGAGGCAATCGGCTGAAAATCCCGGGCAAATGATATCGACTGCCTTGCTACCGTTTACCGCGAGGTCTCGCAATACTTCTGATGTGTAGGGCTTTAGCCAGGCCTGTTTGCCAAATCGGGACTGGAAGCATAGTGACCAGTGTGATTTCCCGAGTCCAAGTTGGTCTGCCAGCAGGTTGGCGGTTTTTTGACATTGATCGTAGTAGGGGTCGCCGCGATCGACATTGACTTGCGGCAGGCCATGAAACGACATCAGCAGATGATTCTGTTGCGTGAAATTTTTCCAATGGGCCTGAACCGAATTTGCAAGTGCCTCGATATAGACCGGGTGCTGGTAGTAACTGTCGATAAAATGGATCGATGGTAAATGACGCGTAGCAGCCAATGTGTGGGCGAGATGGTAAAAGGTTGTCGCCGTGGTGGTTGCCGAATTCTGCGGGTATAGCGGTAACACGATGAGTCGTTCCAGGCCTGATTGGATTAACTTATCGACGACTGTTTTGAACGAAGGCTTGCCATATCGCATCGCCAGTGCTACCGGAACTGCGCTGCCCAGTTTTTGTTGTAAGGCCGATTGCTGTCGCAACGAGTAAGCCATCAAAGGCGAGCCCTCGTCGGTCCATATGCGCTGGTAAGCCTGCAGCGTTTTACCGCTGCGAATTGGCAATATGATGCCATTCAGTATCAACCACCAGGGTAGCCGGGGCATCTCGACCACGCGCCGGTCAGATAGAAACTGCTTCAAAAATCGCTTTACTGCAGCCCTGTCGAGGCTATCGGGTGTCCCGAGATTGCTCAGCAAAACCGCAGTTTTCAAAGGCATCGGAGTGGGTTTAAAAAAGGGCTTAGTTTAATGCCGCGGGTTGCGCTTGTCACGGTTAGGTTGCGTGCTAGAAATTTGGCAACGAAATTTATAAAATCAATGTGTATTCTGTGATCAATAAAAAATAATCATCAAATTTGGCCGAAAAATGCCTTGACAAAAAAAGATATACACACCAGATCGTGATCGATAAGATGGTGGTGATGAACCACGCGAGATGACTGTTCCAATTTTGTACCAAATCTATAAGTAATTGATTTTAAATGTAAAATACAAAATCGATGGAATAGTGAGCAATTTAATCGATAGTGAGGCATGATGCGGCTTGCAGCAGATTTCAAACATTCCATGCACAGACTTATCCACAGGAATTGTGGATAACTCAATTTATTCAGATATTTTAATAAGTTAGCCCCACAACACTAGAAATATCTTTAACAGTTTGTTCTAACTGCACACTTCGGGCGTTGTCAGGGTGGCCTGGAAGCTACCTAGAATCATCCAATAACCAGTCCAATCCGGTACCAGTTCTACTGTGGGAGGTGGGGGGATCAAGTATGATTACATTTTCGATACAGGTTTTCGGAATTGCCAGGTAAATCGTTAAACTGTTTTGCATCGTTTGCAATCGCGATCCCGTTGTACCGGGTATTTGACTATTCAATCGAAGATCACCCGCAGGTCCTGGTGGGTACCCGGTACCGCCTGCCATTCGGGCAGGGGACCAGAACCGGCGTGTTGTTGGCGACCCACACAACAGCCAGTGTGCAGCGCGATCGGATCAAAGCGGCAGATGAATGTCTTGACCAGTTGCCGGTATTATCGGAGCACCTGATTGCGTTGGCGACGTGGATGTCCGACTATTATTTGCAGCCGATTGGCGAGGTCCTGTTCCAGTGCCTGCCGAGGTACTTAAGAACAGACAGGCAGGAAAAACCAGTTCGGGTAAAATACTGGCACGCCAATACGCTCGAGCTGGAATTGCGCGAGACGATAGAAAAGCGTTCACCTCGACAGTACCAGTTACTACTGGCTATTGAGCAGTCCAGTTGTGGACTTAATGCATCGCAATTAAAAGCTGTCAATTCAAACTGGCATGGACTGGTCCGATCCCTGGAAGCTAAGAAAGCCATTCGATGGGAATGGCCGAAACCACAATGTACCCCCACCACACTGGAGAATCTTCCCGAATTGAACCGGGAACAGGCGGATGCGTTTAGTCAGATGGAGAGCAACTTCGGTCGATTCTCAGTTCATTTGCTGGATGGAATAACTGGTAGTGGCAAGACCGAGGTATATTTTCGTCTGATTCAAAACCAGTTGGATCAGCACAGGCAGGTGATTTATCTGGTTCCGGAAATCGGCCTCACTTCGCAACTGGTAGAGCGCGTAAGGCATCGCTTTGGTGAACAATTTGCGATATCGCATTCGGCCCTGACCGAGCGACAGCAATATGAGGCCTGGGAACGATTTAGGCAGGGCGAGGCAACCATCATGCTGGGTACCCGCTCCAGCCTGTTTTCGCAAAGCGCCCGCCTGGGGTTAATTATTATTGACGAAGAGCACGATGCTTCCTATAAACAGGAAGATGGCATTCGTTATCATGCGCGCGACGTGGCGATCAAGCGGGCACAAATGCTCGACATCCCTATCCTGCTCGGCTCGGCCACGCCTTCACTGGAGAGTTTGAACAATTGCAAACGCGAGCATTATTACTGGTATCGCCTGTCGCAACGACCGACGCGTTATGAGCCCCCCAGGATTCAATTGATCGATACCCGCAATGTCAGAAAAGAACATGGCTGCTCGCCTTACCTGCTACAACGCATAGACCATCACCTGGGGCAAGATAATCAGGTACTGCTGTACCTGAACCGCCGCGGATACGCCCCGGTGATAATGTGCCACGAGTGTGGTTGGCAGTCGATCTGCCGACACTGCGATGCAAGGCTAACCCTGCACCAGTCATTGGATCGTTTGCTTTGTCACCACTGTGGATTTGCCCAACCAGTGCCCTCTGCCTGTGGCGAATGCGACAATACCGATATCAGGCATTACGGCATCGGAACTGAACAGTTAGAGCAGGGCATGAAAAAGCGTTTCCCGAATTATCCGGTATTGCGAATCGACCGCGATTCGATTACCTCACGCGACGATTTTGCACGAAAGATGGGAGCTCTACGCCAGGGCGGACCTTGCCTGTTGATCGGCACCCAGATGATTGCCAAGGGACACGATTATCCAGCGATAACGATGAGCGCGATACTCGATGCAGACCAGGCCCTGTTCAGCGCATCCTATCGTGCCAGCGAACGTTTGGCGCAAACCGCATTTCAGGTTTCGGGACGATCAGGTAGAGGTGACCAGGCAGGCGAGGCCTACCTGCAGACAGATTTCCCGGACCATCCGTTAATGCATGCGTTGGCAAATCAAGATTATCGAAAAATCGCCGATACCATCACCCGGGAGCGCAAGATGCTGGGCTTTCCACCCTATGCGCGCGTGGTCATGTTTAGGGCCGATGCATTGAGTCTTCGGCAGGCGACTGAAAAGCTCGACGAGATCAAACACTGTTTAGCGGCCAGTACGACCCGCCACCAGGTGAAATGTATCGGTCCGATTGCGGCATTAATGACGCGCCGCATCGGTCGTTATCGCGCACAACTATGCTTGATAGGCCCCGATACTCACGAGCTGCGTAGCGTGTTACGTGAAGCGATGCCAGCAATCGAGTCGATAAAAAGCACGCAGAAGGTGAAATGGGTAGTCGACGTCGATGCTCTAGACCTCTAGGCTACCCTTTAGTGGATAGTCAACTTGTTTTCGCTTTAGTCCCTGTCTACATACATGTAGAATCTCGGTTCGCTTTTTTCCGCAGCACGGGTTATTAATTTTTGAAGCAAACCATCCAAGATCTGATCGCGCAGGCGCTTGCCGACTTACAACAGTCAGACGTCCTGCCGACGAATCTCCAGACCGATATTCAGGTGACCCCCAGCAAGGATCCCAGCCAGGGTGATTTTGCCAGCAATATAGCGATGATGCTGGCAAAGGCAGCAGGAAAGCCACCGCGTGAACTGGCCGATCTGATAGTGGCGCAACTGGGTACGCACGAAGCCATCGAAAAAGTTGAAGTGGCAGGGCCGGGATTCATTAATTTCTTCGTCCCAAGCGTTACCGGCCACTCGGTAATTAATGACGTATTGCAACAGGGTGAAACATTCGGTGCCAGCGATTACGGCAAGGGTGAAAAAATACAGGTTGAATTTGTGTCAGCCAATCCCACTGGGCCGTTGCATGTCGGCCATGGTCGTGGAGCCGCCTCGGGTGCGACGCTGGCGAATATTTTGCGCTGTGTCGGCTACGAAGTGCAAACCGAGTACTATGTCAACGATGCCGGGCGTCAAATGGATATACTTGGCACGTCGACCTGGTTGCGCTATCTGGAGCTCTGCGGTGTCGAAATTGAATTCCCCAGCAATGGTTACCAGGGTGATTATATCCGGGATATTGCCGCGACTGTGCATCGTCAGCACGGCGATCGGTTCCAGGTTAGCCGGCAGCAACTGATGAAAAACGTCCGCGCCGACGCACCCGCGGGCGACAAGGAAAAACACATCGACGACCTGATCGTAAACGCCCGGTCATTACTCGGTGAAGATGGCTATCGTATTATCTTCGACCAGGCCCTGGAAACCCTGGTCGATGTGATTCGTAATGATCTACACGCCTTTGGTGTAGATTTTGACGATTGGTTTTCAGAGCGTTCACTGTCCGAAAACGGCCATATTGAAAGCGCTATTCAACGCCTGACCGAGAATGGCCATACCTACAATAAGGATGGCGCCATCTGGTTTCGCTCCACTGATTTCGGTGATGAAAAGGATCGCGTGGTCAAACGTGAGAACGGACAAACCACTTATTTCGCCTCTGATATCGCTTACCATATGAATAAATTTGATCGCGGTTTTGACCGCGTGATCAATATCTGGGGCGCGGATCATCATGGTTATATTACCCGGGTCAAAGCATCGTTAACCGCTTTAGGCTACGATGCCGAGCGGCTTGAAATACTACTGGTACAGTTCGCCAATTTATTTGAAAATGGTGAGAAGGTTTCAATGTCGACGCGCTCCGGTGAATTTGTTACCTTGAAACAGTTGCGTGAAGACGTCGGACTGGATGCGGCACGGTTCTTTTACGTGATGCACAAGCCCGACCAGCACATGAATTTTGACCTCGACCTGGCGCGTGATGAATCGGCCAATAACCCGGTATACTACCTGCAATATGCCCATGCGCGCATTTGCAGCGTCAAACGCCAATGCGAAGATAGAGGATTGAAACTGTCACTGGAAAAAGCTAATTTGTACCGGCTCGACAATAACCACGAGCAGCACATAATCAAACAGATCGGTCTCTATCCGGAGCGTGTGCTTAGAGCAGCAATACGCCGCGAACCACATATCGTGGTGAAATACCTACGCGACCTCGCTAACCAGTTTCACTCCTGGTATAACGCCCATCAATTCATTGTTGACGATGTCGAATTGCGTAACGCTCGCGTGGCGCTGGCGAGTGCGGTGGGACAGGTGATGAGTAATGGGCTCGGGTTACTGGGTGTATCAGCGCCCGCCAAAATGTAATGGCACAGAAAAAATCGGGTTTTTCGTGGGCCTGGGTGTTCCTGTTTTTAATACTGGGACTGTTTGTCTCTTTGATTATTTTTCTCGATCAAAAGATCGTAGAAAACATTGCGCCTGTGGAGACAACCGAAACCAGCCAACCTGTAGATGACAAGCCCAGGATCGATTTCTATTCGATTCTGCCAGACCGTGTCGTTGACATTCCGATTTCTGAGGAAGATCGGCAGGCAATTGAAAATCCGTCGATCAACAAGACCGCGGGCGAGGCCACAATCTTGCAAGTTGGTTCTTTTCAGAGTGTCACCGAGGCCGATAGCATGAAGGCTCAGTTGGCCTTGCTCGGTCTCGAGGCTAAAATTGAGTCAGCCGAGGTGAACAGCAGTATTTGGCACCGGGTAGTATTGGGGCCGTATCGTAACAATGGTAAATTGTCACGCACCAAAAATCTGTTGATCGAAAACAGGATTAAATTCATCCAACGTGTTAATCGACCCTAGCTTGAAAACTGCTGTACGAAAGACTGTTAAGGAACCTATGATCAATTCATGAATGAACGCGTTGTGCCCAAAATGATCAATTCCCATGTTGTGAAACTTAGCAATAGCCCTGCTATTACGCAGCACAGGGAAGTGCCAGTGCCGCGGCGACAGGATGTCGATGAGCGGCCTTGCGTTCCACGCCTTGAACTGAACGGTCCGACGCTTCGGCATTTTGAATCACAACCCGATTCACCCAGAACTAATCAGAGGCTCCTTAAATTAAGCCAGAACTAAAACCTGTAGCATATAAACTAACCGTACATATCCCGCAAAATCCAACCCGGAATAGCGGCTTTCGCGCGGTTCAAAGCAACCTCGTGACGACGATAATCAGCACAAAAATGCTCAACCAGTTGCCAGAATTGTCGCGTGTGATTCATATGGCGCGTATGGCAGAGTTCATGAATCACCAGGTATTCAACACTATCGTGTGAGACAAACAGTAGCTGGTCGTTGAGACTGATCGTACCCCTGGAGGAACAACTACCCCAGCGGGTTTTCTGGCTGCGGATACTGATTTTCCGGTATCCGAGACCCGTTTCTCGCGAGACTCTTTCGAGCACCGGTGGCAATATTTCCCAGGCCTGCCGCCTGATCCATTTCCGAAGTTGCTTAACAGCCAGTTGGTAATCGGTGTCGTTAATATGCAACCGGTTTGACAGGCTATCTTCTTGCTGGTACCGGGTGCCATACACCACTTCGGTACGGTAACCGTTAATGGCCAAATGAATTTCATCGGGTAAAACGGCGGGCTGAACGCGATCCTGCTGTTTCTGCAATTGTCGCAAGATCCATTCAGTGTGCTGGTCGAGCAATCCCTGCACCGCTTTTATCGGAAAGCGCAACGGGATTACCACCTCGAGACCACCATAGGGTTTTATTTTCAGCTTAGCGTATTTAGCCTTGCGGGATACCCGCAGCGAATAATCAAACGGTTTATGCAGGGGCATAAAATTTGTTTACCATGCTGTTCGCTTCTGTTGTTCGAAGCCTGGATTGTACAGCACTGCTATAGTGGAGATTGATCAAATTAGATGCGGTGCTTTAAAAAAATTTCCATTCAGCAGGATTATTTTTTCAATATCATGGTACTTGCCATTTCACGACAAAATTGATTAACTCTTCAGCCAAGACAGCTTAGGTATTTGCTTGGAATAGCGTCACAACCCCGGCAGTGGAAAATAGCAATATTCATCTGGTGAAAGCGGCCTTCCACACGCAGTTTAAAAGCGCGATGGAAAACTGTGGCGTATCGGCGGATTATTATTTCAAAAGGGTTGGTCTACCCACCGAGGTGAGTGACCCTGAAAGTCTGCTGCCGGTAAAACCGCTTTACCATCTGGTAAACATTGTTGCAATTAACGAAGATATTCCTGATTTTGGTTCACAGGTTGCCCAGATAACTCCCTGGCACCGGATTTTATCTTTAGGCCCGTTAGTTCAGGCGAGTGCAGATCTAAAACACCTGCTTGAGAAATTTTGCGGGATCGCAACTAGTCAAAGCTCTTCTGTTTTGTTCACGCTTAAGGATGAAGGTTCAAGTTTCAGCTTCTGTTATTCAAACAGCCTTTTTTTTAAAGGCGATATTCAAATGGAATTGTATAGAATTACCAGCATGATTCAGCTGGTGCAATTGGCAACCGGTATCCAATGGCGACCTGAAACGGCTCGACTGGAAATGCCCAGGATCGAAATTGCCGATGCCTGCCCGATGTTAACAAAAAGTGACATCGCATTTTCACAACCAGACTCGGCAATTTCTATACAACGCAATTTACTTGAGTTGCCGGTTCATCTGGAAATTCCCGCGAGCTTAACAACAGGCAAAAACATCCAGGCCGATTTGTATATTAAATTTGACGATGCCATAGACCAGATAATAAAAACCTATTCGATTACGAAAAATACCAGTATCGAGGAAATCGCCGAGATTGCAGATACTTCCGTTCGTACCTTGCAACGACGACTAAAAGACAAGGGCTTAAAATATAACGACCTGCTGAATTGGGCGAAGTTTCTTGATGCAAAACAACAATTACGAGATACGCAATTGTCTATCAAGGCAATATCAGAATCCCTGGGGTATTCAGACCCCGCTCATTTCAGCCGTGCTTTTCAGCGCTGGAGCGGATACTCACCATCTAATTTTCGCAAAGGGCTGTCCAGAATCAGCTAACCCGGATAACCGGCTATTTTTTAAACGACAAACTTATTCAATCGAGAACTACGATGATCGAGCTCTGGGGCAGAAAAAATTCATACAACGTGCAGAAGGTGCTCTGGGTCCTCGATGAGCTAGAAATCGAATACACGCATCAGGATGTCGGCAGCAAGGTGGGCGATCTGGAAACGCCGGAGTTTCTGCAGCTGAACCCCGTTGCGCGAATTCCAGTGCTGGTAGACGAGGGTTCAATCATCTGGGAATCTAACACCATTGTTCGCTACCTGTCCGCCGCCTATGGTGAAAACTTGCTCTGGCCGGCAAACCCGGTCGAGCGCAGCTATGCCGATAGATGGATGGACTGGGAACTGGCGACGCTGCAGCCTGATTTTATGGACCTGTTTTGGGGGTTTTATCGAAAACCGGAAGCCAGGCGCGACAGTGGTCAAATCGAGCATTCGAAATCTCGCTGCGAACAAAACTTTGCAATGCTGGACAATTATCTGAAGCATAATAATTACCTTGCCGGGGAGGCGTTCTCGATGGGGGATATTCCTGCCGCTACCAGTTTATACCGCTATTTTGAAATGGGCATGGCGGTTAAGAAGCCTGCGAACCTGGTGGCCTGGTATCAGCGCCTGTCGGGACGCAAGGCATTTCAGCAAACTATCATGACGCCATTCGCTGAGCTAAAAGGTCGCGAACAATACTGAGCAGATCTTCTCACAAGGGCGCAATCTATTTTGGTTAAATCTTCCGCAGCAGATCTATCCCCGGGAACTTATCACCGGGTCATCAAGCGCTCTTCTGCAACATTAGCTGTAACAATACATTGGCGCCAGCGCGAATATGCTCAGCCTCGGTAAATTCAGCCACGTTGTGGCTAATGCCGCCGCGACTTGGAACGAAGATCATCGCGGTCGGGCAATTGGGCGCAAACATTTGCGCGTCATGACCCGCCCCGGATGGCATTCTCCTGGTTTTATAACCGAGCGAAGTTGCAGTATCCGCGACCAGGGCAATCATCCCGGGGTCAAATTTCACCGGCTTGAATCGCGCCAGCGAACGGCTAACAAAGCCCAGACCCTCGGCGTCACAGATCTCCGTTACAAATTCGGTCATCCTGTGCTCGGCCTGCTGCAGTTTTGCTTCTCTGGTGTTACGCAGATCGACGGTCACCAGGGCTTCTTTGGCGATGACGTTGACCAGGCCCGGGTTGAGTGTACTAACACCAACGGTAGCAACCTGATCACCACCCATTTCACCAGCGATGCGGCGGGCTTCGACGGCGATTGCTGCTGCTACATACCCGGCATCGTGTCGAAGGTGCATTGGTGTGGTGCCGGCATGATTGGAGACTCCGGTGAGACGATATTCAGTCCAGGAAATACCCTGAACACTTTCGACCGCACCAATATCATAACCCTCGATTTCGAGAACAGGGCCCTGTTCAATATGTAACTCGATAAAACATTCGGCGTGAAAACTACCGGTCGGGGTCTCACCGGCATAACCCGTCTTATTAAGTGCCTCGCCCAGGGCCAAACCGTCGGTACCGACCACCTCAAGCATTTCCTCGACATCGAACACGCCCTGGTGAACCGCGCTTCCCATCATGTCCGGCGCAAACCGCGCACCCTCTTCATTGGTGAAAAAACCAACTCCGAGCGGTATACGGGTAGTGAGGTCAGCCTGATTGAGCGTTGCGACCACCTCGAGGCCGGCGAGAACGCCTAAAGTTCCGTCGAAACGCCCGCCGGTCGCAACCGTATCGATATGCGAGCCGGTCAATACCGGATCGCCAGGCTCGGTCCCCCGCCGAATAGCAACGACATTTCCGATCCGATCGACCGATATATCGAGACCCAGTTCCCTCATCCAGCCTACGACGCGGTCCCTGCCACGTCGGTCTTCATCGCTAAGCGCTATTCGGCAAACACCGCCCCCATCGATGGCGCCTATTTCGGCAAGCTCGTCGATGCGCTCGAGTAGCCGGTTTAGATTTATTCTAAGGCTTTGACCTTTTACGGGCGGCACCGTTTATCAGCGCAGCCCTGTCACGAGGCAATGTACTGGCGCAATGCGTCGGACTCAGCCTGGACTTCTGAAATGCGGGATTTAACCAGATCACCAAGGCTGATGACTCCCACTAGTTCATCGCCGTCGAAAACCGGCAGATGGCGAAATCGCCGGTCAGTCATCATTGCCATTGCGTGTAAGACTGTGTCCTCAGGCGTGCATTTATGGAGGTCGGCAGTCATCAATTCTGATACCGGCACATCGTGCAAATCCGCACCATGTGGGCCCATGCCGCCGACAATATCGCGCTCAGACAAGATGCCGATTATTTTTCCAGAGTCATCCTGTACCAGCAGCGCTCCTATTTTATTTTCCGTCAACTTTGTCGCTGCATCAGCGATAGTGTCGTTAGCTTTAATTTTGACTACATCATGGCTCTTACCACGCAACAAATCGGCTAATATCATATTAACTCTCCTGTCCCGGGAACCCGGGCTGAAATTATGCCCAACACCCATAGCCGGGTGAAGCCTGGTAAATTATAAATCATAGTGGCCGACTGTAACATACCCATCCCAGGTCTTGATCAAGATATTCTTGTATCCGTGTAGCTGTTGGTTTCAGATTCAGGGATATTCAGTAAAACATAGAACTTAACCAACTTTATGTCCGACCAGGCGTGATTGTCTGTTAGCATCGAGGCAGGCACATCAACCGGGGGTCAAGATGTCACAGGATAATCATATTGTTTATCCGGATGCCGAGGAGAGCCTGTCTTCGGTATTTATCGGTGAACGGCTCGCGCGACTCGAAAATCTCGGGAATTTTAGCATCTACTATGGCGAGCGCCCCTCGACCGCAGCGTGTATCGAGCGCATCGGCAACGCGAATGCTGTTCTATCAGGCTGGGGTTTCAATAATGAGGTGCTGGGGGCGTTACCCAGTGTTGAAATCGTTTCATTTGTCGGACTTGGCGTATCCACATTTATCGACCTCAAAAAGGCTGCCCAACAGGGCATTACTGTAACCCATACCTTGTCCGCAGCCGAGACAATTGCCGAGCATACGATGGCCCTGATGTTAGCCGCTGCTCGCCATATTACGCGACTCGACCGTGATACCCGGGCAGGGCGTTGGAACACCGGGCTACAGGGATTCGACCTCAGGGGAAAAACTCTCGGTCTGGTTGGATTTGGTCCTGTCGCGCAGGCAATCCTGCCACTAGCCAAGGCATTTGGCATGCGTGTAATAGCCTGGACTAAAAATCCGGACAGCGAACGCGCCGAGCGCTACAGCATCGAGTTCCAACTACTGGACGACCTTCTGGCCGAGAGTGATCTGCTCTCATTTCACTTGCCGTTCACTCCGGATACCGAGGGTATGATCACTGCGAAACGATTGGGCAAAACCAAGCCGGGCGTCGTCATCGTCAATACTGCCCGTGCGCAAATTCTCGATGAAGCTGCATTGGTTGAGCTACTTGCTTCGGGGCATGTTGCGGCGGCAGGTATCGATGTCTTCAACCAAGAACCACTTGCTCGGGACCATCCCTTTACAAGGCTCGAGAACGTTGTACTGACACCGCACGTGGCCTACAACACACCAGAAGCCAGTGTCGCGATTATTGATATGGCGATCGACAACCTTGAGGCTTTTTTCAGTGGCAATCCTGCCAATGTGGCGTCGTATTCGTAATCGGCTCTGATTGGGTTTATTATTTGGGCCCAATACGAATTCAAGCCATGCGCTGACAATAAGCTGGGCGAATTGAATTCGTCGAACCTGGAGAGCTAAAATGAGTAAACCAACATTGTACGGCCCTGCTTACAGCACATACACACGCAGCGTACGCCTGGCTTTGGAAGAAAAAGGCGTGGATTATGAACTCGTCGAGGTAGATTTTTTACAGGGGCCGATGCCGCCAGAGCAGGTCAAGCGACACCCTTTCGCCAAGGTTCCGGCATTCGAACACGATGGCTTCGAGCTATACGAAGCCACCGCCATCATTCGTTACATCGACGATGAATTTGACGGCCCATCGCTGCAACCAGAAAGTGCGAAACAACGAGCCCGAATGAATCAGATCGTCAGTATTATTGATAGTTATACCTACCCTTGTACCGTGGGCCAGCTGGTCATGCAGCGAATTGTGATGCCGATGATCGGTGAGCAGACCGATGAGACAGCGATAACCGAAGCGATGCCGGAGATAGAAAAATGCATGAAAACAATTGCCGGATTAAGCGCCGATACCAAATTTCTGGTCGGCGATCGAGTGACATTGGCTGATATTCACCTGGCGCCAATATTTGATTATTTTCAAAGCACGCCCGATAGTGCCCCGATCCTGCAAAAGGTTCCGGGATTAAGCAGCTGGTGGTCTGCAATGAGCGAGCGCGAGAGCATAAAGAAAACCCAATTGTCCTCGGACTGAGCGCTGGGCCAGCGGCTAAAAATTACCCCTTAAGCTGCTCGGCTTTGCCAGAGATAACTGTCTTTATCTTCAAGTGCGGCGAGGTAGAGTTTTTCGAAATCGGCAACCACCGAATTTTTTACCGCCGGTAGTGCCAGCAGCCGTTTTGACCAGGCGTCGAGCTTTGGCATCGTCGCGCGATCGATCACCGAGAATTGGTAGTTTGCGATAGCGTCGTGTGCGAACCAGGGTGCAAATGCGGTATCTGCGAGGGAAAAATCCTCGCCATTAAACCAGGGGCCATCGCCTAAGCGGTTCTCGACTCGCCGCAGTTGAGACACCAGCAAGTCACGATATTTTTCGTATTTCCCCTTTTCGGTTGCGGTTTTCATCATGTATATATTACCCAGCATGTTCGAGGCAAACTCGATCCAGGCCCGATTTTTGGCTTTCGCCAGCGAGTCTTTCGGTTGCAGTTCGCCGCCGGTGATGTCGTCGAGATACTCGTTGATGACGGCTGACTCGAACAGGATTTCGCCGTCGACCTTGAGGATCGGAACTTTGGCCAGTGGCGATATTTCTAGAAACCAGTCGGGCGGATCGGCGAGGTCGATATAAGTAACCTTGTGTTCGACTTTTTTATATCCCAGGGTGATGGCCGCTCGTTGTACAAATGGGCAGGTTTTGAAACTGATAAGCTCGATCGACATGGCGGTGACCCCTGGTAACTAGTGGTACGGGTGTAGAATTAACATAGATTAAGGACAGTGGATGACGAAAACAAGATCATTTTGTGGGTTAAGGCTCATTATTGCCAGAACTGCACGATCAAGACACTGGCCAAGATCGCCAGCAATCCATGCAGTATCCTGCGGTAGGCTCCAAGCGCAATTTTTTCACGGATGCGCTGCCCGAACAGCAATGCAATCACTGCCACAAGCGCCAGTGGCAGGGTTTCAGTTAGCAGGGTAAGGCTAACCAGGCCCGCCAGAGAAAGCACGGTAATTTGCGATACCTTGCCGGCTAAAAAACAGGCATTTAGCATCGGCACCATGCTCGGACGCGGTACTTCCAGAGACAGGAAAAATATAATCAGAATCGCAACCATTACGTTTGTTGTGCCGCCAGCGAAACCCGCGGTAAATCCAAATAAGGCCATCGCCAACATTACATTGGTGGCTAACCATTGGCGTGGCAGGCGCCCGGAGATATTGGTCCACAAATACAGCAATATCAGCGCGGCCAGTGCGAGCCCGAAGGGCGCGGGGTCGGCAATAGCCAATATATAAGCACCGGACAACGAGCCGGCCAGGACAAACCCGATCAACGGGGAGAATCGGCCGAAGCTATCGAGGGAGCCCCGGCTATTCCAGATACTTGCAAGATTAACCGCTACTGTCGGTAACAGGGTTATCAATATCGCCGCGCGAACATCGAAGAAAACCGCGAGCATAGGCGTTGCCACCATTGGAAAGCCAAGCCCCAGGGTGCCGTGTACCAGCCCGGCAAATAGCATGATCGACGCTATCGCGATCATTAAAGGCCAGTCTAATTGCAGCAGTGAAACCATTTACTCAGCCTGTTATCGGTCAGGTCTCCAATATGGCATAGAGTAATCACCTTGGCCAATCGGCCTGGGGGGTTGGGATAATGTCGACCAGCGGATATGTATTAACTTAAACTCGGGGAACTGGCGATTAGGTGCCCGGGAATAACCAGGCCACACCGTCATTCCGGAAAGCCCGGAGGGGTCATCCGGAATCTCTTGAAAAAAGTCGTTGGTAATTTCGTAGATACCTTCATTAATAGATTCCAGCTCTTCGGTCGGAATGACGACCCCTTCTACCCGGGGTGTTATCTAACCAGCAGTCGGTTCCAGGTACTCGGAAATTACAACTTCGTCAATTTGAGAGTCTGGCAGAAACTGTTTCGCGTAATCCATGTACACGCCCGATCGCAAAAACAGATCGAACAGGTCGGGGTCTATGTGCTGGTCCTTTTTCATAAAACTCATTATTTTTATCGACTCACTGAGTGATTTGGCTTTCTTGTAGGGACGATCCGCAGCGGTCAGAGCTTCAAAAATATCGGCGATGGCCATCATTCTGGCGGTGAGAGACATATCTTCCTTGCGTAGTTTTTTCGGGTAGCCGGTTCCGATCATGGTTTCATGGTGTCCCCCGGCAATAGCGGGCACGTTGCGTAAATGCTTGGGGAAGGGAAGCTGGTTGAGCATGATAATAGTTTGCACCATATGCTCATTAATTTTAAATCGCTCTT
>Ga0209987_10000282_pt1 | contig 25894 bp, 21 predicted proteins | sample N074metaG_FD_182134 | JGI IMG/M metagenome (GOLD analysis project Ga0209987, IMG submission 182134) | Deep subsurface microbial communities from Kermadec Trench to uncover new lineages of life (NeLLi) - N074 metaG (SPAdes) (version 2) | ecosystem: Environmental > Aquatic > Marine > Ocean trench...
AAGCAGAAAGGTTATTAGCAATCTGCCAATACGCCCGTTACCGTCGAGAAAAGGGTGAATGGACTCAAACTGTGCATGAACCAGGGCACATTTAACCAATGGTGGGACCGTATCCTCTGCATGTAAAAAATTTTCTAAGTGTTCCATGGCTTCCTTGGTCACCTCTGGAGGAGGCGGAACATATAACGCTTCAGTAAGCGAGCAGTTCTGCGGGCGGTACTGTCAAGTTAACGAAAGGTGCCGCGTTTTCGAGGCGAAAACAATCTGCTATGGAACGAAGAATCAATAACTTAGAGACTGCCATGAAGCGTTCATAGAGGGCTCAAAGCGTTAACTTGACAGTACCCGTAGCGTACATGTGCCCTCCAAGGAACTGCAGTTGAGCGTGGGCAGGTCACCCACCCAAACTGTGGTGAAAACTGTGGGTACCCCACCTACAAATACCACTATCTAGGCATATCTAGAACATACTCACAAAAAACTTTTAAATTATTGAAAGTGCAGGGTTCTGTCTGTTTTCAATAGTTTACGAACAATACCTCGAGAGAACTTGAAAACCGCTGTACTCGTAAGGGTACCGTGGGTTCGAATCCTACCTCCTCCGCCATAAGTCTTTTTTGTAAACCGAGTGGTTTCAGCTGCACCGTTGGGTTCCTTACCCACAAGTCTCGGGTCCTCAGCGCACCTGTCAATTTTGCCAGTTTACAAGGTTGAGCCGAACTAGGTATTCTCTCCTTTTAACGAGAAAGTTTCTCAGAGGTAATCGTACTGAAAAGAGGAGGACTGGAGATGGCAAGAAAGAGAATACTACTAGGAGCGTCAGTGATTCTAATGGCTGTGATGCTGTATCTATGGGGATACTCAGCCGGACGTACAGGAACAGCGTTGAAATTCCCTGGGACGGCATTTGCAGCTCAGAGTTCACCACAGCTGTCACCGGTGAAGGCCAGACCTCGCGACGTCTACTTCCCGCAAAGCGAGGATCTGGGTCCGAATGAGATGCGTCTCATCGCCTGCGGAACCGGGATGCCCACGGCGCGTCCCAGCCAGGCGGCGGCCTGCTTCATTCTCGAACTGGGAAACGGCGACAAGTTCGTTTTCGATGTGGGAACGGGTTCCGCGGAGCGAATCGCCGCACTCCAGATCCCCTATAACTACCTCGATAAGGTCTTCTTGAGCCATCTGCATACCGATCACTTCGGCGATCTGGACGCACTCTTTGTCGGAGGGGCCTTGTCCGGGCGCCAGAAGCCTCTGCGCGTATGGGGGCCAAGCGGTCAAGAGGCAAAATACGGGACCAAGTATGCGATGGAGCACCTTCGGGAGATGGTGAACTGGGACTTGGCGGGACGGCAAGGCCTCGTGGATGACCGCGGCTACCACCTCGAAGTCCACGAGTTCGACTACCGGGCCATCAATAAGGTCATCTATCAGGAAAACGGCGTTACCATTCGGACCATCCCTGCCATCCACGCCCTGGACGGCCCGGTGAGTTTCATCCTCGAGTGGAACGGTCTCAAATTCGTTTTCGGAGGCGATACCTATCCCAATAAGTGGTTTGTGGACTACGCGAAGAACGCCGATCTGCTCATCCACGAGTGCTTCATCTCGGTTCCGTCACTGATCGAGAAATTTAGATTCATCCCGCAGACGGCGCTGATGGTGGGCACTCAGATCCACACAGCCCCCGAGGCCTTCGGCAAGGTAATGAGCCTGGTCAAGCCGCGGATGGCGGTGGCCTATCACTTCTTCAAGGACTTCGACACCACGGCCTCGATCAATGATGGCATTCGATCAACCTACGACGGTCCGCTCAGCCTGGCACAGGACTTCATGGTGTGGAACATCACCAAGGAAAAGATTACTGTGCGGATGGCGGTCGTCAGCGAAGAGGTGTGGCCTCCTCCGGCCACCGAGACGCCACTGCCGCCGGATCCCAGCAACAGGATTCCGTATTCGGACCTGATCGCCGGCGGAAAACTCGATGTGAAGGACGTGGTTCAGCCAATCTATGACAGGATCAACGAACAGTATGGTCTGAACTTCCAGCCGGAATAGTGCGGTGGAGATTTTGCGCCAGCTCCCGAAAGGTGAGAAAAAATGGCTCAAAGACCAACCAACCGAGATGACCGGCGCCGCCCTCAGCAGCCGGTTGGGCAGCTAGTCAGAAGTGTGTCACTATAGGTGTGTCACCTCAGTGATCACTATGGGTTAGCACCCATCAAATGAGGGATGGAATACACTCTATCGAGGCCACCGCTTTTCGCCTGAAGTCATCAGTCGCGCCGTTTGGTTGTGCCATCGGTTCACCCTGAGCTTTCGGGACGTAAAGGACTTGCTTGCAGAGCGAGGAATCCTTGTCTCCTACGCAACGATTCGATACTGGTGTCAGAAATTTGGGCCGGCCTATCCCCGAACTCTGCGTTGAAAACAGGGAAGAATCTCGGCTTGGTTCTTGGTAGCGGCCGTCAGAACCGAGCTCGCTGTTTGTGGTTTGTGGAGCGAAGGTCGTCGCGACCCAGTCGGTTTCATCTCGCACCGCGATGGAGAGTCTCAATCGATCAGTAATTTAACCGGGCCCCCACGCCAACGCCCCACTCGTAAGGCTTGTTCCCTCCGATACCGATCAAGAGATCCGTGTAGACCCCGAACGACGGCGAAAACAATTTCCCCGGCTGCGCCTCCCCGGTTGCAGGAACGGCATTGTCGTTTTTCCATTCAACGGGCACTCTGGCATCCAGTTTTCCCCAGAAACCATTCGGAAGCGATTGAATGGCAATCAGCCGAAAGGCCGTCGTACGACACGAAGTGTTGCACCAGCGGAACCAGAACCTTGGTTCCTTTTACGAACGCCAGACCGACCAACGGAGCAATCTCATCTGAACCGGTTCCAATGCCTTTTTCTTCGTTCCCGATTTCCACAACCCACTCAGCGCCAACCGCGAGTCTGTACTTCCATGAACCCCATTCTCCCTGTGTCGGGAAGTAGATGGGTTTCAGACGAAATTCCTCTCGACTCCGTCCGTGACGCGGTCATTTGGAATTTCGTTTTTGACACCAGCGATGCTAGCCGTAGGAAATCATGTCCGTAACCTGAACGATATCGAACGGAATCCTACCTCCTCCGCCACTCACCGTCAGGCAAGACAATCCGGCAATCAAACCCTGCTCAATTAACTACTTTTCTCCATGACCACGAGTTGGTCGTCAACGGATTTCACCAAGGGTACGGACTGGGCTTGTACCACGGCGACTCCCTTCATCAGTTCCGATTCCACCAGTCCCACCAGGGTAACCTCGCCGCGTTTCACCCCGATTCGGATTAAAGCCCGGTTACCGGAGAAGGTTCTGGGCACATATTGGACTAGCCTGGAGTAGACGCCGGCGCGGATATTCCGGTCACCTCCGGACAGCGGCAACTGTTCGATATCGTTTACCACCTCCTCGACCCACTCCAGAGTCTTGACTCTCCCCTCCGCTTCTCGTAGCACACCCAAGCCAATGGTAAAGCCGCCCAGGGTCACCTTGTTTCCCTGCACACTAGCGGTAAGGTAGTCAAAGGCGGTGATATAACCCACCATGTTGAGCTGTCTGATCACAGCTCGAAGATTCAATTGGGCCTGCTCTGCACTCACGGTCGGGTTGGCTCTTCTGGTAATCCCTGAGTCAACCCAAAACGACGCAAATTCGTCTATCCCCATGATCGTCAGCTCATCCAGTGCCGCTCTCAGGTCGTCCCAGGAGGTGGCCTCGTCGTTCAAATCGTCACCCGGCTGCCGGACCTTTTTACGGACCGCCACGGCAAGTCGCTGGCCGGTCTCGTTGTCGATGCCCTCGGCCTCCACGGTTGCCTCCACCAGCGAGTACTTCCTGCCTAGATCGCGCTTTAGGGTGTGTTCGTTAGAGGCACCAGACGAGGATCCCCCCTCTCTTCTCACATACACGTTGGTCAGAGCGAGGCGAAGGCGGATGGTGTTGGGCCCGGGCTGCTCGACCACCGGATGGACCGTTGCCAGCTTGGTGGCAATGATTTCACGGTAGGCGTCCGACAACACCTTCAGCTCGTCCGGCTCGATGCCCTTGTAGGGCGAGTCCGGGTGAATGAAGATCTGAGGCTGGTCCACAAACACGGCTACATACTTTGCTTCAATGTTGGGCGCCTTCCAAATCAGTACCCCGCTCCCATCCCCGGCGGGAGTGAGCGGAGGATAATCGTCCAGGAATCCTGATAGCTCCGGTTGCTGGGCCCAGCCAGTCACCGATGTGCTGAGGACCAGTAGGGTAAGAATGATAAGATTTGTGATCTTCATGTTTGACCTCCAATATAGGAAACTCGATTTTCGGTTTGTACTACGGATGAATTATCCCTCAAGATAGAGGTCTAAGAAAGCTGTCAAAAGTGACAGTGCTCTACCCGGTGGGAACTCCTGCTAGAAGCAACAGGCACTGTCACTTTTGACAGTTTACAGCTGTTTGTACAGTTAGATAAGATTTACCAAATGATGCACACATTGGGCATGAAGGGCGCAAACCTGGTTTATTCACTGGTTCTGATTGTGGGGCTGAGCACGGGATGTCAGAGGGAGCAGCCCACAGATAATGAAGAAAGCTCCTCATGGATACCGGCGGCTCTGGCGGAAGAGGACACAGCCGATCCCGAGGGTCGCGACGTGATCCTGCGCCTGACCGATTTCATGTCCAGGCAAAAGGAATTCATGACCGAAGCGTTGACCACCTTTGAGGCGGTGCAGGAATCGGGACAGAAGCTGCATTTTGACCTCTTGCAACGAGTAGCGGTTCGCAAGCCGGGGCAACTTTACTGGAAGACGCTGCGAGATAACGCAAAGGTCGATACGGCATGGTTTTCAGATGGGCAATTCACGATGTACAAAGAGCCGGCCGATGTGTGGGGGCAAATCCGTGGGCCATGGAACATTCCGGAAATGATCTCTCTGTTGAGGGACGAGTATAATGTAGACATTCCGTTTCAGGATCTGCTGGCCGATCATCCTGCCGATTTGTGGCTTTCCGGGGAGGATGTATCCGTGATGTACGTGGGTGAAGCCTGGGTGGAGGGAGCCTGGACGGATCATGTGGCGGTTCGCAAGCCGGAGGTGGATTTCCAGCTGTGGATCAGACAAGGTCCCCAACCCTTTCTGGCCAAGATGGTGATTGTGTTTACGGCCGAGGAGGGGCAACCCACCTACACGGCCCGCTTCCGCAATTGGTCGCTGGAAATTACAGATGCTGCTCTATTTGACTTCACACCACCAGAGGGATCGGAACAAATCGAGGTGGCTCGGGTGAGTCAAGAGTGAGCCTTTTTTTAAGGAGGGAGAAATGAGATCACGGCCCATCCGCTTGGCCTGTGCATTGATCGTTCTGCTTGTGGCGACGCAGGTAATGGAGCCGCTCTACTTGATGGGGCAGCGAAGGGGTGGCGGAGGAGGAGGAGGCAGGAGCTCAGGACGGAGTTCCCGGCAGAATTCGAGTGTGAGCCGATCCAGTCCGTCCCGCTCGGGATCGACCAATCGCTCGAGTCGCTCCAGCGGTTCCAACCGCTCCGGTAACCAGAATCGCTCTAGCGGTTCCAACCGTTCGGGCAACCAGAATCGCTCTAGCGGTTCCAACCGTTCGGGCAACGCAGGGCGCGGCGGCGGCAACCGGTCGAGCAACGTAGGGCGCGGCGGCGGCAACCGTAATGTCAACCGCAGGAGTGGACGATCGGGAGGTCGTTCCCGTTCACGGAGTCGCTCGCGACACCGTTATCACGGGAGCCGTCATATGCATCACCACATGTACATGGGGCATCGACACCACTACCGAGGGTTGTGGGTCGCAGCTCTCTTGATAACCACGGCCGCGTTCGTGTCCATCGCCAACTCGCCCAGCACGACCACGGTGGTGGTGAGTTCCAAGACCTACTATCACTACAATCCCTGGTACAAGAAAGTTCTCTATAAAGGAGAAGAAGCCTACGTGCTGTGTTCCGCACCGGTGGGATGGGAAACCGATCAAGTGCCTTCCGGCGCAGAGATCGTTGAAGTCGAAGGAGCGACCTACTATTGGGCCGAAGGGACTTTTTACCAGCAAGCAAGCGGCGGCTATCGGGTGGTGGAAGCTCCGGTGGGAGCGGAGGTGAGTTCCATACCTGAGAAATCGATGAAACAGGAGGACGGAGATGTTGCTCTGTACCAGTTCGACAACACCTACTTCACCAAGGTTGCCAAAGAGGGGGGAGGAGAAGTTTACAGGGTGGAGCCCCAGCCTGCCGAAGAAGAACTGGACTCGATGCCGGCTGACGCGCCCACCTTCGTGGCCGATGGCGAGACCTACTACTACGTCGACTACAACCTCTATGTTCAGTACCAGGAAGATGGGAAGACAGGATTCGTCAACGGTGAGCCGGATATCGGAGCTCAAGTGGACGCCCTGCCGGAAGGGGTGACCACAATCGAAGAGGATGGCAAGACCTTCTATCAGTTTGAAATGGTGTTCTTCGAGGAGGTCCAGGACGAGAACGGGAATCCACTTTACGAAGTCGTCAGCAGCCCCGACGGAGCTGAAGAGGCCGATCTGAAGTCGTAGGGCCCAGGTTTCAATCCCACGAGGTGTATCCCTTACATCTTTTGTGCTGTTTCTTTTGGGAAGCAGCCTTGACGGGCTCTTTGGACAGGGACTGATGATCCCCGGTGCCGGTTCGGTCCACCGCTCGATGGGGGGAGCCTCGGTAGCGGCTCCCGTGGATGCGGCGGGGGCCTGCTACTGGAATCTGGCCGCCATCAACGCTCTGGAGAACAACGAGTTCTTCTTCAGTGCTGAACTGCTCATCGCGGATGTCAATCTGGCCTCTTCGGTTCCCCAGACCAGTCGTTCCGGTGAGGATAGCAGTGACAGTGGTGTGGCCGTAGCGCCAACCATCGCCTTCGTATAAGACTCGGAGAATTCTCCTTTGACCTTCGGTCTTGGCGTCTTCGCTTTGTTGGGAGGCGCCGTGAACTTTCCGGTCATCGAAGGACCAGTGCCCGCGTCAGGCAGACCCAAGCCACGACCCCGTCGGCCAAACTCCGGGTAGTCGATTTCATCCCGGAGCAGGACATAACAGCGAACCAGTATTTTACGAGCTACTGCTGTTTTGACCACCGGCCAGGCCTTACGGTAGGTCAATCGCTTGTAGAAGCGCCGTAGCTGCGGATCTGTTGACAGGCCGTAGTGGCCTGGATCAGCAGCCAGCGTAACTGGCGGTCTCCTGCTTGCTGTTTTTCCCGTATCTGCGGGGGCGGTGCAGATTGTCCGCGCTCGGCTCCTCCACTTGCTGGATCCACTCCAACAGTTCGTCCCGCAGCTCATTCAACCGGGGGCTCATCTGCAACTGGCGAATCGGCTCGAGCCGCTTTTTGGACAGGTAACCTCGCGGAATCCGTAGATTGTAGTTGTACACCAAGGCTCGCAGCACATTGATTCAGCGGGTTCTTTGCCTCACCAGCCTTACTAGATGGCGAATCAGTATGCGTTGCTCCCGCTCTTGGGGAGAAGGTCGCCACACTGTAGGGAATTCTCCTTGGGTCAACAGATCCAACAGATGCTGAGCGTCGCGACGATCATTCTTCTGCCGACGTCGCCTCATCCGGGCCACCTCTTCTGAGCTTACACGGGGAGCCCGCGTTCTTATGGCATCACTTCAGGCACCGAATATTACCCTCCTCGCCCATCACTCGAACACAAGGCATACCGATCGCGGACACCTGTAAGTTTTGCCAGTTGACCCAGGGTTGATGAGTGTTCGAGAATGAAGGCACTATGGCAAAAAATGGCAGCAGCCGAAATGCTGCCAACAATCGCCGAAAGGTCCTGGTTTACTCGGTCGCGACGATGGCGTTCATTGTGGCCACAGTCGGCACACTGACCCTCTACTTTCTGTATACCACGGCCTTCGAGCAGACCAAACGCAACCTGATCGAAACCGCCGACGCCCAGGCTCGACTCATCGAAGCAGTGGCCAGGTTTGATCGTATCTACAGTCAGGATGCAGATGTACAGGGCGCCCGGGGGGCCACCATCAGTCAGATCGTCGATGCCCACGAGCACGACAACGGCATCGGTGAAACGGGAGAATTCGTGCTGGCGTATCTCGAAGACGATGAGATGATTTTTCTACTGGAGTGGCGGCATGCTGCTGCCAATGAGTTCAGGCGGATCCCATTCTCCGGGAGCTCGCTGGCCGAGCCGATGCGCCGAGCTCTATCAGGTGAGTCGGGCACCATCATTGCTCCAGATTATCGCGACGTCCTGGTTTTGGCCGCCTACGAGCCGGTCGGAGAGCTCGATCTGGGCATCGTGGCCAAAATGGACCTAAGCGAGATACGGGCTCCCTTCATAGAAGCCGGGATCATCATCGCAGTGGCCGGAACTCTGTTCATCTTGGCGGGCGGATTCTTCATCGTGTGGGTCAATAACCCTTTGATCAAGTCGGTGGAAGACCAGTCACTGGAGGCCACGCTCCTTCACCGCGCCGCCGAGATGGCTGCCGAGACGGATTCCTTTGAGGAGGCCCTGCAACAGGTCGTGAATATGATTTGCGAGATGACAGGCTGGCCGGTCGGACATGTTTACCAGATCTCGCCTGATGATACCAATCTACTTGTTCCCACCACGATTTGGCATCTCAAGAAGCCGGATGCCTATAGCGTCTTTCAAGAGGTGACCGAACGGACCCAATTCCTCATAGGTAAAGGACTTCCCGGAAGAATCCTCGAATCGGGCGAACCGGCCTGGATTACCGACGTACAGACCGACCCCAATTTCCCACGCAACAAACTGGCCCGGGATCTTGGAGTCAAAGGAGCGTTTGGCTTCCCCGTAAAGATCAGTGATGAGGTGGTAGCGGTGCTGGAGTTTTTTGCCGATCAGGAGGTGTCTCCAGACGAAAACCTGATGCAGACCATGGGTAACGTGGGAGAACAATTGAGCCGAGTGTTTGAGCGCAAGCGGGCCGAGGAGGAGCTGCGTCAGGCTCGCCAGGCGGCCGATGTTGCCAACCTCGCCAAGAGTGAGTTCCTCTCCAACATGAGTCATGAGCTGCGGACCCCGCTCAACGGGGTCCTGGGCTATGCCCAGATCCTGCAGCGGGATGGGTCGGTCACGCCAAAACAACGGGAAAGCCTGAATGCGATCGAAAGCTGCGGCCAGCACCTGTTGACCCTGATCAATGCCGTTCTGGATCTTTCCAAGATCGAAGCTGGGCGGTTGGAAGTCGACAAGGCTCCTTGTGACTTACATCGTCTGTTGAAGAGTGTCTCCGATATCGTCAGTCCTCAAGCTGAAAGCAAGGGGCTCACCTTTTCGGTGGAGGTTTCTCCTGAGGTTCCACGGGGAATTCTGACCGATCCCACCAAGCTCAAACAGGTCTTGGTGAATTTGGCCGGCAATGGGGTGAAATTCACGGATGAGGGCACGGTCACTTTAAGAGCCAGGGAATCGCCAGACAGTGTGCTGCAGCTTGTGGTGCAGGACACCGGCATGGGCATGACGCCGGAAGAACTCGAGGAGATCTTTGATCCCTTCAAGCAGGCGGAAGGTGGCAAGAAGATCGGCGGAACGGGTCTGGGCCTTCCCATCAGTAAACGTTTGGTAGAAGCACTTGGGGGCAAGCTTGAAGTCGAGAGCCAACCTGGTCGAGGAAGCTCTTTTATCATCGCCCTTCCGTTGGTGGAAGTTCCGGAGCAGGATCTTTCAAAACTCGACGAAGAACCCTTGTCGGATCAACGAAATCTTATGCTGGCACCCGGTCAGGATGTGACGGTACTCGTGGCTGACGACCGCCGGGAGAACCGGGACATTCTGGTCCAATTGCTGGAAGGGGTGGGGTTTCACACCCGGGAGGCGCGGGATGGCAAAGAGGCCATTGAAAAACTGCGAGAATACGACATGCCCCTGGTATTCATGGACGTCCGCATGCCGGTCATGAACGGAATCGAAGCCACGCGGGCGATTCGCAACGACCCATCGCTCAAAGATAAGGTCATTATCGCTGTGAGTGCAAGCGTCATTGGCGAGTTCCGAAAGCAGGCCATGGAGGCGGGTTTTGATGACTTTATCGGCAAACCCTTTCGTGTCTCCGAGGTGTTTGACAAGATTAAGCGTCACCTGAAAGTCAGTTACACAGCATCCGCTCAGGAGATCCCACCCGATTCTGAGCAGGAAAGGGTGAAGCCAGGGGATCAGAAGCTGCCGCCGGAAGTAGCACGGGAGGTTGCCCGGCGTGTGCAGGAGGCCGTGCAACTGGGAAACGTTTCCGAGTTGACCGCGCTGGCAAACGAGCTGATTCAACAAACCGATTTCACCTCCCCCTACGGTGAGGAGATCGCCCGACTGGCCAGGGCGTTTGATTTTGAGGGACTGTCGCAGTTGGCCAGCACACTGGTTGAAACGGCCACCCCCAGTAAGGAGAAAGCCTGAGCAGCACCCTGAACCCATCCACCACCGATCAGAAAGAGCCCCAGCGGATTCTGCTGGTGGACGACAATCCCACCAATCTGCAGGTCTTGTTTCAGACTCTGGAAGGTCGTGGCTACGAGCTGCTCATTGCCAAAAGTGGAGAAGACGCCCTGAAGATCGCCGGTAAGGCCCAACCGCATTTGGTCCTGCTCGACATCATGATGCCGGGAATTGACGGTTACGAAACCTGTCGGAAGTTGAAAGAGGATCCAGAAACAAGGGAATCCGCGGTGATCTTCCTTTCAGCACTCGATGATGCGAAAGATAAGGTCCGCGGACTCGACCTGGGTGCCGTCGACTTCATCACGAAACCCTTCCAGGCTGAAGAGGTCATTGCGCGCGTGAACACCCATCTCACGATTCAACGGTTAAACCGCCAACTCGTTGATCGTAACCAGGCACTGGAACACGAGCTTCGAGTTGCCGATGATCTACTGAAGGAAGCCAGGCGGCGGGTAGAGGGCCCTCTATTGGGCGATAGTCCGGCACTTCAAGGCCTAAGAGAGGAGATCACGGCTCTCGCCCAAAATGACGAAACTGCTGTACTCGTGGGGCCGGTTGGGACCGGCAAGGAGACCATCGCACGAGCAGTCCACCACGAGTCGAAACGGGCCTCTCATACCTTCGTTCACGTCAATTGTTCGATGCTCCAGACCGGATCGAATTCCTTGTTTGGAGATCGCTCGTCTAGGGAAGGCGGATCCGGCCGACTCGAGCTGGCTCTGGGAGGTACCCTCTATCTGGACGGTCTGAACCACCTGCCGCTCGACGCCCAGCAACAACTGGCGCGGGTGTTGGAGTCACAGCGATCCGGGGAAAATCCGGATGCACGCATGATCATTTCGAATACCAGCAGTCTCGACGACGACCTGCAGAATGGCCTCCTGGAGCCCGACCTGCATCGTTGCCTGGCCGGGCAACAGCATCGGGTCCCGACGCTAGCCGAACGGCGGGAAGACATCCCAAAGATCGCCGAGTACTTCTACCGGCAACACGCCCAGCTGCTGGGAAAGATAATCGACGGTATCTCCGAAGACTCGCTTGATCGTCTCCGAAAGTATCGCTGGCCGGGAAATGTCAAGGAGCTTCGCAGCGTGATCGAACGTGCGGTGCTCAGCAACGAAGGAACGGTCCTCGAGGTGGACGACGATCTGCTTGCCGGGGGCATCTCAGTCGGGAGTTACCGTCTCATTGAAAGACTGGGTCGCGGTGGAATGGGCGAGGTGTGGCTGGCGAAGCACCAACTTCTGGCCCGGCCGGCAGCTGTGAAGCTCATCCGTCCAGATGTGCTCGGGCAAGGCGGGAAAGATGACGACTTCCGGCAGAGGTTTCAACGCGAGGCCCAGGCCACTGCAAAGCTTAGATCCCCTCACACCGTCGAGCTTTACGACTTCGGTGTCAGTGACACGGGCGCCTTCTACTACGTGATGGAGCACTTGGAAGGCCTGAACCTTGAACAGCTGGTTGGCTCCTTCGGTCCGCTGCCTGCTGAGCGGGTCATCGAGTTCCTTAAGCAAGCCTGTCGATCCCTCTCCGAGGCTCATCAGGCAGGACTCGTTCACCGGGACATCAAGCCGGCCAATCTCTTCGCCTGCCACCTGGGGACGAACTACGATTTCTTGAAGGTCCTGGACTTCGGAATGGTGAAGAAGATCCAAGCGGAAGAGGAGTCGACACAGTTGACTGCCATCGGCTCTTCGGTGGGAACTCCGGCCTATATGGCACCGGAAGCGGTGACCGGAGGGGAGGTGGATAGCCGGACCGATCTATACTCCCTGGGGTGCGTCGGCTTCTGGCTCCTGACTGGATGTCTGGTGTTCGAGGCAGAGAATCCGACCAAGATGATTCTCAGTCACGTTCAGGAACAACCCTCGGCTCCCTCTTCTGTGTCAGAATTAGAAATCCCTCAGGACCTTGATCTTCTCGTTCTGCGCTGTCTGGATAAGGTTCCGGACGAGCGGCCAGCCACGGCCGAGGAGCTCTGGCAAGCACTCGATGCGATTCCGCTAGAGAATCCATGGACCCACGGACGGGCCCTTGAATGGTGGAGACTGTATCTTCGGGACACTGGCGTTTCGAACTAAACGGGACTGGTTGAAACCGTTTTGGAACCTCCATTTCTTAGGGACATTCTTCAAGTTCGCGCTACCGATATAAGGGATTGGGGTGATCGAATCGGCAGCCCGCTTCCCATTTGGAGCGTTGATTGCCATGCGCTGGAATTCCACCTGCATCCTTGATCATTTGGGCAAGGTGGAGCAGATTCCAGGTCATGAATGTTGTGTTGCGATTGGTAAAATCATTTTCGGGCCCGCCCGATCCTGGATCCAGATAGGAGGGTCCCGGCCTCGCCGGTCCCAGCCAGTCCGACCATACAACTCCCCCTCACTGGGCAATACAGTTGCGTTCAATGCTAAATCTGCAGGGATGAAAAGGCAATCAAAATCACCCTCTATCTTGGGTGGAGTGGGTTTGGCGCGGTTACAATTTCGGTTACAAAAGGACGATTTTGACCATTGAGGCAGGAGCATGGTTCTCGTAACCTGTTGATTATATGGTGCCCGGGGAGGGACTCGAACCCTCACGAGGAAACCCTCATGAAGCTCCTACCTTGAAAGCAATCAAGATTGCCCTCTGTTGTGGCTGGGGTGAGTTTCCACTCACCGTTGGGAGCTTGGCGTGAGTTGATGGAGCTTTGGCGTGTTTTGCGAGTGATCTAATTGCCCGCCTTGCCTATAATGAACCCCACGACAACTACATCGCCATGGTGGAAAGATCCTCTTGTGTATTTGCAGGATGTAACGACCCTTCAAAACACCTTTGCCTGAAACGCTGTGGCCTGAATGCATTTCTCTATCTGGTCGACGAGTCCATCCAATTGGGCCCCGGCTGATAGTCGTAGGAAGGGAAGGAGAATTCATAATGTCGGGATTCTATCAACAGACGCGATTCACTGGGGTCTTTTGCGCATCGGTGGTAATGCTGGCGTCATATCCCTATTTCCACGACACCGCAACGGGAGCCGCTCTTGGGGGGATAACGGCATTGTTGCTCTTGGGCACCGGCGTTTACGCCGTTGGAGCCTGCCGAAAAACCGTGATCGTCGCCGGAGCACTAGCATTGTTTGCGCTTTGTAATAGCATCTACTCTTTGTTGGTTCAATCCCGCGGCAGCATTTGGACAGAAGCTAGCTTCACAGCCTATTTTGGATTCATCACCATTGCTATATTCTCCGAAGTCATTCGGTCACGTGGCTTCCAGCGAGATTCCATTCTGGGGATCGTGAGTGTCTATCTCCTGATCGGTATAACCTTTGGATCACTTTATGATCTTGTCGAGACGATTGAGCCCGGTTCTTTCCGACTAAATTTCTATGGAACCGACGACACTGTGGGGTTCCGACGTTTGTTGTTTTTTAGCTTCATGACCCTGACGTCCATCGGATATGGCGACATCACCCCGGCTACTGATCAAGCCCAATCGCTGGCCATTCTCGAAGGAGTGGCTGGGGTTCTCTATGTGGCCTGCCTGGTCGCACGTGTCGTGAATGCTTACAGGAATCTTGCCTGATTTGCTGTCTATATTCACCTTTTATTGCATATAGGAGTTTGCTTTTTTGAGGCTAGTGGATCCCGGCTCGAAAAGCAGGTAATGACAGTTTTATTGAGGTTGGATAGTGAGAACAACAGGCAGAGCTGGGCCTTACGGGTGTGAGAGAGCAAGTAGGGCAGGAATGAGTGTAAGAGGGACTGAAAAACGGCACACGGATATTGCAAGAAGAGTGAAGAGCCGAGACTCTTCACTCATTCCAGACCGGGACCTCATCCCAGAAAACCGAATCCGTGGAGGCTCGGATTTCTTGAGCCTGCCGGGGAGAGAGAGAAGCCATAAAGGTTTTCAGCTTGTGAGGAAACAGCTTGGACGGGGGAGAACGTTGCGGCCGCTCCCACAGATCCAGATGCCGGAGGATCTTGCGGATCACCTCCGATTGCTCAATCCAGGCGATGATGTGCATTTCGCTACCACAGTGGATACAACGAAGTGGGTCAACTTGTGGCTGATCTTGAGGCGAGCAAGGGCGAGATGGAAGAAGACGCTAAAGAGTTGAAGGAGGATCGCCGCGAGAGTCGTTCTGATCGGCGTCAGAGGTATCGGCGAAACGAATAGCCAGGTTTCACCCTCGATGAAGATTGAGGGTCTGAAGAAAGCGGAAGCTCTTCTTCAAGGGTTGCTACTCGTCGGCGCCCTCTTGGAAGGAGTAACTGCAGTGGCTCTGTTAGCCAGAATGAATCTTGGATAAGCGCCCGATCCATCGCCTGCCTGGGGAGACCTCTCAACCCGCTTTGTCCGTGCCAGAGGATACAGCTGAGTTCCTGATGGTGAGGCTTTCCTCCTTCTGCCCAGATCGGCCGCTCTGGAAAAGCGCCGTGGACGTCTACCTACGCAACAGCGGAAGTCTTTCCGTAGTGGGGATCGAGCGCGCCGATTCGAATGAGTAAATCCGAAGTTGAAGTGTCTCCAAAATCAACCTGTTTCCCTCCTGAGGTCTCACTCTGCTCATCCAAACACGTCATCCACACCCAATTCCAAAGATGATCCTCCGGTTTCCACAAAAAATGGGAGACAAATTAAAGTTTATGCATAATCCGGGCTAGGGTTCCAGGTTCAACCGCAGCAGCAGGTCGTGGAAGCGAGGGTCGTCGCGGAGGGGTTCGATCAGGGAGAGTATTCCCAACTTTGACAGCTATCAAGCCTACCCCCAACCATTCTCAAATCACGTCGGCATGGTCCTACTGCGGCGGTTTTGCATCGGTGCCGTAGCGTGTATTGATATCATCGTAAATGGATTGCACTATTTCGTTGAAATTTTCCCGGCCGCTGATAATAAAATCAGAAAAGCCAATCCGTTTACTGAGATCCGGTGGTAACTTCGGTTGCGTCGGCGGTTGCGGCCAGATGTCTTGATCGACGGCTGCCATACGTACTGTCACGTCTTCTTTCGTGATATTAAACACCATGTAATCGACCGCCAATGCCAACGGACCATCATAGGTCTTCCGGATGTCACTTAAGACAATGGGCTGCGTATCAAAGTCGTTGAAGAAATGATAGCCGACTGCCAGACGGGGCTGAATCAATGACATGACCTTGCCGAACTGTGCGGGCGAGGTGTGCACCTGTGTTCCAACATTCAATGCAGTTTGCGGGTTGAATTTCTGTTTCTGGATTAATATTTCCGGGGAAGCAAAACACTCATGGATAGCGATATCCGAATTCTTCGCATATTCCATCCACCACTTGTTGGGAAAAGTATCGCTGCTGTAAGCGAACTTCAGCCCGTTCCACTCGAGCAGAAAACTGACCGGACCATCGAGAGCATGAATGGCTGGAATAGTTCGAATGGTAACACCATTTTCCTGATAAATAACCTCGTTGATCGCCTTGTAATCGAATTCATGCACTTCCAGCTCCAGGCCGCGGATATCGACATTACCCAAGCGACTACCTTTGTCCCATGTCAGCATCTTTTCCATGTGTTCGATGGCATATTGCGTACCATATTCCGGCTCATGTCCAGCCGGACCCCATACCTTCATAGGGTTGACACGATTACCGATTACGCCACCTACCCAAAGGGCATCCATATCACCAAAGTGGTCAGAATGTAAGTGGCCGAGAAATACTTTGTCCAGATAATCGTATGGAATCTTGAGTGCCGAAAGGCGCTCTGCTGAACCGGTACCGATATCGAAAATGAATTTATCGCCGTTGCCGAGTTCCACCAGCCAACAGGCGGCCGCCTGTTTCGGGCGGGCATTGGGCATGCCGGTGCCACAGGCCGTGACGCGCATTTCGTCTGGCGCCAGATCTTCGGTACCGGGAAAGTAAACATCCTGAGAAGTCAGTGCTTTCACGGGCGAAGACTCCTGGGCATTCGCCGTCGGTAATCCCGCCGTCGCCAGATATAGCCCAACGGCAACACCTAGTACAAAACTGCTGATCGCAACCCACTTCAGTTTTTTACTCTTGAGCATAGGTTTCCCTCCTCATTTTTGGCGAGTTATCCTCCAGCTTATTGAAGGAACCACCGGAAACCCACCTCCAGCGACCATTTGCGGTCGGCTTCAAGGCTATTTTTAATGCCCCAGCCGGGCTTGACGTAAAAAACCTGCCCGGGACCCACCATCTTCCCGACCTCCGGCCCTATCCAGACGGAGAAGTTGTCAGACATCCAATCGTAGATCAGCTGAAATTCCGGAAGGGTGTAGATGCCGCTGGGGTGAAGCGGCAACATGAAGAACCAGCGCCCAATGTATTGTCTGATGGCTCCTCGGCCCGCGGTCTTCCAGATGTCAAATTTATAGAAATTCATGGCTGCAAAGAAAGCTCCAGGCGCCGGCCAGAACGAGAGATTTTTAACGTAAATAAGCATCGGTGAGAGGGTAGCCGTCTCGGCGCCGAGCACATCTTCGCTAGCTGTTGGGAGGCCAAACTCAAAGCCCGTCATCCAATCGCCTCCCAGTGCGTGACCCACACTTCCGAAGATCCGTATGTTAGCGTCGCCGATACCAGCCGCCTTGCCTTGGCCGGAAGCCGGCAGCCCGTTGGGCAGGGTAGCGCCCCCCCCGGGGATGGTGCCAAAACAGGGTATCGTGGGCAGCCCGGCGCAGTTGGCTGTGCCGGTGATGTCCCGGTGATAAGCCAATGGAAACTCGTAGGTGAAGGCCCATTTCTTAGTGAGAGCCATCAGACCGAAGAGGACGAATTCGTTTTGAATCAATCCGCTCTCCAACACGGTGTGACGATAGTAGGGCATGAACTTACTGGCCATATCGCGGGGATCGGTCCCATTTTGTTTAGGGGCTCCCCCGGCTGGCTGGCCTCCGGGCTGCTGGCCTCCCTGCTGCTGCGCTTGTGTGCGCATCGCTGCAACCTCGGTCCGCAGACTGGCAAGTTCTGTAAGCTTTGCCGACTCCACGGTCTCTTCTTCGACTTGGGCAATCGTGCTCTCAGTCTTCTCCTCTTCCTGTCCCACGGCCCAGGTCGGGCACATCAAAATGACTGTAAGCAGGAAAATCGATGCCGAAAGTCGATCCAACTTTTGTCCGTTCATTGTGTCTTCCTCCCTCTAGCAAAGGTTAAGCGACCGATACACACAGGCTCCGCCTGAGTAGGTCTAACCATACCGAAGTTGGGTAGTGAGCCGTCAACTGGTAAAAGTGACAGTGCCTCACCGAACGCCGAACTGAAGGCGCAGCATGAAGGCATTGAGCCATCCCTCGGGGTCCCGTCGAGAGTGGATATAGTTGACCATGAACCGGACCCAGGGTGATAAGTACCAGTTCACACCCGCCGTGAGATCCAGAAGCCTTCCTCCTCGAACCAGACCTGAATTCAGATCGACTCGCGAAACTCGTGCCGCAACCTCCCAGGCGCCGGGGCCTCGGGAGAACAGGAAGCTGCTCCGGGGATGAACTCTGTTGAATCGTCCCTCCGAGGGCCCGTAGACTCGGTGCTCCCCGGTCAGGAAGAAGCTGGTCTGTAGGTATGCGGCCCAAAAAACAGGGGTTTCCAGGGCTTCTGAACTCATGTGACCCACCGCCAGCTCGCTCTGAATTGAAAAGGGTCCCTGAACCCAGGCGATTTCGGGTGCGAAGAGGTTCACGGTCCCTTGCTCAACCAACCCGGTATCGACCAGGAACGGCGACAGGTGTGCCTCGGGCCGGCTCCTCAGCCGTACCTCATCGCCTGTCGAACTGCGCAGACTGTATCCGAATCCAAGGTGAAGAAACTCTCCTTCCGATTTGCGAATGGGAAGAGACGAGATCCGACCCGCCAAGTTCAAGGATCTGCCCCCCTCATTCGATGCCTCTCCAAAATAAACACCATACTTCATCTGCAGTCGTTGATCGAGGAAGCTGCGTGAGGCGGAGACTCCGTCGTTTCGCCGAGAGGTAAAGGTGGAATTGAGAGAGCGCTCCATAAACGTGATGTTGAGTTGCCCGGTTTGTTCGTTCAATCCGACCGGTTCCTTCTGTCGCCCGAGGCGAACCCTACCGAAGAAAGGGACATCGAGGAAGCCGATATAGATATCCCGTGTCTCATTGGTGAAGTCGGCGAAATCAGGCTCAACTCGAAACTCGATATGCTCGCCTAGCTTGCCGTCGAGGGTAATACTGAGCCGCCGGATTTCAGCGTCATTGGGAATATCGCCGAACTCCGCCTCCAGAGCATCGTCCTGGCCGAACCAGGCCAGATCGTAGAGAAACCTGCCGCCGAATACGAGCTTAAGGTGCTCCCCGGGAGAATCCAATCTCAAGCCTCTATCCCAGCACATTTTGTAGCCGTTCTTATTTTGAACGGAAGGATCATCGCAAGGTTTGATTGAGGGCAGACCGGCGGCGTTTATCCAGCAGGTCCCTAGAAGGCTGAATCCGAGAATAAGTGCCGAGCATCGCCATCTCTGGGATCTTTCCATTCTCGTCCTTGTTTCCCAGCCTGCCGACCGGTGAGGTTAACGAATGAAAGAAGACTATCAAAGTTTCGTCAAGCGCCCCAACTGTCAAAAGTTACAGTCTGGTCCATGGGTCAGGATGGGAGAAAACACCTGCCCGCGCCCTCGGCATCGGTACTCATCAGCGGACACAGCGCTTATTCCACCCAGTGCAGGAGGTCGCGGATCACGGACCAGCGAGGCTGTTTCCTCTCAGCGGTCTTGCCCAGAATCCAGTGATCATGTAGGGATTCGATGGTCCCAGGTCTAACTTAGAAGGTGGACTCGTTCGTGGGGGCAGGTCAGTGGCGCGATGTTCATCGTAGGCATGGTGCTCTTTGTCTTCGCTGAGCAGGTGGCGCCTTACATGCGGCTCCTGCTACCACTTCCGCCCATCAGCGTTGCGGCCTATATCTATGTCCTGAACAAGCTCAATATCACGCCCGAAGATCCTACCGTCCCCGGGAAGCGCCGCGCACTCTTGGCGGATGTCCTGACGGAAACCGCGGTAGGTGTCATCGTCTTCCTGGCCCTTTCCTTGTTGATGTTGGGCGTCTTGCATACCGTCCCGGCGAGTATCCGCAGCGACCTGGCGAAAGAGAAGATCCTGTTGATCGCCATCATGGGTGTTGCCATGCTTGTGGCAGGGGTTGTGCTCTACGCCCTTGCCGGTCGGGTGGCTTCTCATTGGCGCTTCCTGCTCCCGCTTCCGCCGATCAGCGTTGCGTCCTACATCTATGTATTGAACAGAATGAGCGAGCCCAGCGCCCTCGCCGGCGCGGCGACCCTGCAAGCAGACGTTCGGGATTTATTTCTCCAAACCGTGATCGGCACTGTGGCCTTTTTCGGCGTGGTGATCCTCATCCTTTTCGTCTTCTCCGTTGGGATGCGCTCCCTGAATACGCCGACCACATGAAAGAACTCCGTCAGGAACTCGAGCACGGCACACATTCACGAATGACCGTTGTGTCATCATCTGGATCACTGAATCGAAATATCCCCACCACCGACTAGAAGTTGAACCCCAAGCCGATCAGCAGGCCCTGCTCATTGGCGTGATAGTTAAAAAGGTTCGCCCCGGAGCCTTCTTGGTACTGGATATGCAGGTATCTATAGAGCACCGGCATAGAAATCTTGGGGGTCAGGTTGATCTTGACCCCAGCAGAGAACTCCCCGGTGAACTGGGATCCTATATCGAAACCGCCGACCTTGCCATTCACAATGACGTCGAGCTTCTCAGGATGCAGCTTTCCTATGTAACGGACGCCCACCAACGGATCCCACCAGCCGATATCGAATCTGGGTTCCAGTCCTGATGTAAATCTCAGGTCCATCTTGAGGAAACGATATCGGGTTCCAAAGATGACATCGAACGAATGCCGATCGTAGGGAATTCTGTAGAAAGCCAAGAAATCCTGATAGAAAATGTCGAAGTTGAAATCGGCCGTCTCTCCCGAGGGAGTTGTGAGGACCTGGTTATCGCCAACCGCAGCATAATTGAAGTCGAAAATTCCTCCCCACCGGCCCTTACTCGCTTCGAAGTGGAATGCGAAGGCGAACTTCAAGCGGTCGATTACATCAGAGAAATCAATTTCCAGCGGCACCGTGATCTGGCCTATCGTCTGGGTCCCGGTGATATTCACCATCCACAGGTACGGTGTGAAAGAGATCTGCCACTCGTCCGAAGTCGCTGCCTGTTGAGGGAGTGGATCGGGCTCGGCGGGTATCGGCAGAGGCTCTGACTCTGGAGGTGTCTCAGAAGCCTCAGATGGGGTTTCAGCGGCCAGCTCAGGGACGAACAGAAGGGTGATTACCAGGGAAAAGCAAATCCGCCGGAAAATGGGATAAATAAGATTTTTCATATGAGCTTTCCTGTCTCGACGAAATCTGTACACAATCCGTGCTAGGGCAGAAAGAACACTTGGGCTATAACAGAAGTCAGTAGGTAGGTTGCAGAGATCACGACAAGAAGAAGCAGCAGCGGCGACGTGGGCAGCAGGATGATGAAGGAAGTAAGTTTTTGGATCATGAAAAGTGCCGCTCTTTTGCCTTCCTAAATTTCGTTGTTGCCATTCTCACCGAAATCGGAAGGCCGTGCCAACTGTCAAAAATGACAGGACCAGGCCCAAAAAGAACTAGCTGTTATGGGCTGCAATGCACTCTGGCTGGTTACTGCCTAGTCAAAGGTGCCGGTCGCACCTCGAAATCCATTCTTGGCCTGCTTGAGAATCCACTTGAGGACCCGCTTGGTGTCGTAACAGTAAGCCAGGATGTAGTTGCAGGTGGAAAGGCAGTGTTTGACGCAGGTCTTTTTCATATGATCCAGCTGGGCAACGTCAAACTTGTGGTCTCCAACCGTGCCCCAATCATGGGTCGCTGAATACATGGGAAAACAGGGCGCCAGCGTGCCGTCGGTACGAATGATCAGGGAGTTCTGGCCGGCCCGGCACGTCCATGGCTTCACTTCGCCCCGCATCAGATCCTTCATGTCGGCCAGATGCTGTCTGGGGTTCACCATCTTATAACCCTGTTTGTGCTTGTCGCTGAGGTAGTCCAGCAGATCGTCAACCTTCTCGTAATCTTCAGGCCGCAGATAGGTGTTGTTCTCGTCATAATGTTTGAAATGGCTCTGTTCGAGCATGGGCGCTTCGTTGACGTGATAGTCGGTTGCGATGCCGTTGTCTCGCGCAATCTCGGTCAGCTCCTTCACGTCATCCATGTTGACGTGGGTGATGTTGATATTGAACATCACCGAGTATCCATAGTAGTGCTGCTTCTTGAGCAGATACTCGAAGTAAGGCCGAATGGGGTCGAGAGCCTTGGGGAGTTCAGGTCTCTCCTTTACGGAATCGATCGCCAGGTTGACGGTGGCCAGGCCCGCATCGCCGAGACGGTCGATCACCTCAGGCTTCATCAGCCGCCCATTGGTGGGCAAGTAGACGAAGAACCCCTTCTTGGTGGCGTAGTCAACCACCTTGTGGATAAAGTCCGGCCGCAATAGCGGCTCACCGCCCATCAGAGCGAGCATCCGGGAACCCAGGGAATGCAGCCAGTCGATCGATCGCCTGGCCGTGTCCTCGGTCATGCCTTTGATCTTGTTGTTGTAGGACCAACAATAATGGCAATCCAAATTGCACTTATAGTCTGTAAACATATAGGGGATGATGGGTCTCAGTTCTTCACTGTACCAGCGCGCTTTGGCAAAGGGAACGCCCCAACTCGTAACGGCGCGCTTGAGGTTGAGATTCTGATACCGAGACTTGGAGAGCTCTTCTCCATCACCGTTGGGCCGCTGTGGGAATATGGGAACGGGCAAGGTTTGAAGCGCGCGCGCGGGCGCCAGCCTGGGACTGGTCTTGAGCTCCACCAGCTGTTCGTGGAGTTCAGCATCAATGCGAAAGGGTGCAGCGGAATGCTTCGGGGATTGCGGATGGTTTGCCATGACGCCTCCTTTTGCCAGTTCCTGGTGTGTGGACCAACAACCTAGGCTATCGATCGGTTCATCGAGGTATCTTTCTAGGCCTTTCGTAACTATGAAGTCTCAAAAGCCGGACGTCAACTGGCAAAAGTGACAGGGCTCTCTGCTCGCGGGTTTGCCGTTTGTCTGAGAAACTTTGCGTCGGGGTTAGGTGACTGGTAGTTTTGACAGGTTCCTGATCATTCCCATCTCTTATAGAGTGAGTCAGGAGGTCAAACAATGAACCGCAATATCATCATCGCTTTCTTTGCAGGGATGGCCGTCATCCCCGAGGACGCCTGGCCCGTTAGCGGTACCGCGAGGCAGCCACCGCCTGAGCCAGGACGTCCGGATCCTCTGACCAAAGCGATGACGGACGGAAAGTGGGATATGTACGAAGTCGACAAAAAGATGCTTGACGAGTGGCGGGACAGGTACAATCTTCAAGACGTCGATTGGCGAACCCCCCCGACCAACTGAGGAAGGATTCGCCGGGGGTTTGAGGCATGTAGGGGCGCACAGACGTGCGCCCTACAAGCCGTTGGTAAAGCAGGGTTTGTGGGCGCACGGCTGTGCGCCCCTACACAAGAATCCTGGGTCAGCAGCAAGGGGACCCCACGAGGAGCATGGACCTTACAGAGAACTCTCAAGCATTGATGAAATCCCCGCGACTGCATGTTCTTGTTCTCCTTTTCTTTGCAGCCTGGGGTGGGCTTCGCGCCGACGCCATGGTCGTCACCCAGGCCATGAAGGCCTCCACCATCCTGCAAATTTACATCGAAAAGAACGCCATTACGGCTGAGCTGGAGATCGGCCTGGAGGATCTTGAGGCTTTTCGAAACCTGCTTCCCGATTCGATCTATGAGCGGCTGGGCTACCCTGCTCGACCCTTGGCGGGGAGGCTTGAGAAGTTTTTCCGTGAGGGTCTTGTCCTGCGTACCGAAAACAGAACTCCATTGATCCCGAAAATAGAGGAGATAGTGGGCCGAGAGCGTGTGCGTCGGGACGAAATCACGGGAGAGCCACTGCCGGTCGATGGGGAGGAGAGTCAAACGGTCCTCTTTGTGAGACTGGTCTATCCTTTAAGAAGCACTCCCCGGGTCCTCTCCATCAGCGCACCTCGCCAGGAAAATGGAGTGGTGTCTGCCGGTATCGGCTTCGTGGTCTACCATCGGGGGCTGCCGGTAAACGATTTCCGCTACTTGGGCGGTGAAGAAACGTTGCGACTGGATTGGACGGACCCCTGGTACTCGGAGTTCGACAACCGCAACCTGCGCCGGCAATTTTATGGACCGATCTCCGCCTTTCTCTACGTTGAACCTTACGAAGTGCGCAAGGAAATCGTGGTTCGTCCTCGGGATCTGCAGCAATGGGTCGATCTGGGCCTGGAAGGGAGTGAGGTTATTCCCGTTGCCATCCAGGAACAGATCAAACAGAAAGCGGTGGATTTTCTGGGCCAACACAACCCGGTGACCATCGATGGGAAGGTCGTTGAGGGCAGACTTGACCGGGTTCACTTCATCTACCGCAACCTGAAAACGAGCGGCGTGATTGATCCTCCCAGAGAGCTGGATGCCCTCTCGGCAACCCTTGGGGTGATCTTTTATTATCCGACCGACCGACTACCCCAGGAAGTCACCGTGGAGTGGGAGCTGTTCAACGATCGGATCCAGCAAGTGCAGGCCGTGGCGACCGACGAAGCGGGTGGATTGCCCACGACCCTGACCCCGGAGGATCCTGTCTTGAGATGGCAGAACTTTCTCACCAACCCCACGCTTCCGGGACTGGTGGAAATCCAAGAGCCCCCTGGGAGGATGATCCGCTGGATCGTTATCCTGCTGTCTGCCACGGTTGGCGTGTTTGCTCTTCTGTTTCTGGTGTCTCCCGGGAGCAGGCTGGAGATTTGGGGATTTTCTGGGAAAGCTTTCCGCGGCTTCTTGATTGTGGTTCTGGCCGTGGTCCTTTCCGTAATCTTTCTGGCACTTCGGCCACCCACGCTCAGTCCCGCCGTCGCCCAGTCGCTGGTGGGCGGACTGCTGGAAAATGTTTATCGGGCTTTCGATTATCGCGATGAGAGTGTCATTTACGACACCCTGGAGCGGAGCGTTAGCGGTGAACTGCTCACCGACATCTACCTGGAGACCCGTCGCAGTCTGGAGCTGGAAAACCAGGGGGGAGCACGCGCCAAGGTCAAAGAGGTCCAGATGCTGGAAACGAAGCAGACACCGCTGTCCGATGGCTCCGGGTTTGAAGCTCGCTGCACCTGGAACGTCTCGGGCTCTGTGGGACATTGGGGGCACATCCATCAGCGCATCAACCAGTACCAGGCACGTTTTGTGGTGCGGGCCATCGGAGGTGTTTGGAAAATCACCGAGCTGGAACTGCTTCAAGAGACGCGCCTATAGATGCTATCCCGACCTATGTATCATCCGGGTTAAGAGGTAATCGTGATCCAGGTTGAAGAGCTCGAGTTCAGTTACGGCCAGAGCGATTTTCAGCTTCGCATCTCGAATCTGCTGTTGAAGCAGGGGACGAAAACGGCCCTGGTTGGACCCAGTGGCTGCGGCAAGACCACCCTGCTGCACCTGTTTGCTGGAATCATCCTTCCTCACCGGGGCAGCATCAGAGCTCAGGGAGTCAAGATCCATAGGCTTTCCGAGGCTGATCGGAGAAATTTCAGGATCACCAGGATGGGACTCGTCTTTCAAGAGTTCGAACTGCTGGATTACCTGAGTGTATTGGACAATATTGTGCTTCCCTACCGGATCAACTCTTCCCTGGTCTTGAAGGGCAAGGTTTGGAGTCGGGCCAAGGGTCTGGCCGAAGAAGTCGGAATCGGCCACAAGCTCAACCGACACCCCGGGGAGCTTTCTCAAGGGGAAAGACAGCGAGTGGCCGTTTGCAGGGCGCTGGTGACGGAGCCGGCCATTATCCTGGCCGACGAACCGACCGGCAACCTGGACCCAACCAACAAGGGTAAAGTGCTCAGTATCCTGCTCGAATATGCCGAGCAAAAGAGTGCAACCCTGGTCACCGTCACCCACGATCATGACCTACTGGAATACTTTGAGCGGATCATCGACTTCAAGGAATTCTACGGGACCGCCCAGACAGGGGTGAGAGACACGGCTCCCAAGGAGGTGATGGTTCTTGATTGAGACCTTCTATTTGGCCTGGCGCTATCTGGCCTTTCACAAGCTCAAGACTTTCATCCTGGTGACCTCCGTCGGGCTGATTGTCTATGTCCCCATTGGCTTAAGGGTTCTCGTCGATCAGAGCTCCCGTCAGCTGACCGCTCGCGCCCAAGCTACTCCTCTGGTCATTGGGGCTAGGGGAAGTCAGCTGGAGCTGGTGCTCAACACCCTCTATTTCCGATCCGACTACCCGGAAGTTCAACCTTACCAGGAGTCGATTCGAGTGTCGGACTCCAGGCTGGCCATTCCTCT
>Ga0209987_10000283_pt1 | contig 25829 bp, 24 predicted proteins | sample N074metaG_FD_182134 | JGI IMG/M metagenome (GOLD analysis project Ga0209987, IMG submission 182134) | Deep subsurface microbial communities from Kermadec Trench to uncover new lineages of life (NeLLi) - N074 metaG (SPAdes) (version 2) | ecosystem: Environmental > Aquatic > Marine > Ocean trench...
TCATCGCTATTCAGACCTCGGCTCGTAACGGCCGTGTCATCGGTGCACTCCAGGTCTCGCGTGAAGACGAGATCATACTGATCAGTTCCAACGGCACGCTGGTAAGAACACCGACCGCGGAGATATCTGTGATGGGTAGAAACACGCAGGGAGTTCGACTGATCCGGCTAGACAAGGGTGACAAGTTAGTCGGGTTAGAACGTGTGGAGGTCTTGCGCGAACCGGGGCCGGACTGACGGCAAACTGCGTACAGGGACAGTGAGAGTACAAATGGGTCGCGTTTATAACTTCAGCCCCGGTCCCGCGGTATTGCCGCCGCAGGTTATGGAACAAGCTCAGGCGGAATTTCTAGACTGGGGCGGCACGGGTATTTCGGTCATGGAAGTCAGTCACCGCAGCCCCGAATTTATGGACCTCGCAGCGCAGTCAGAGGCTGATTTGCGGGAACTACTTGCGATCTCTGAGAACTATAAGGTCCTGTTTCTCCAAGGTGGTGCGACGCTACAGTTTGCCGCTGTACCTCTTAACTTGGCGACACCGGATCAGGTGGCCGATTACGTCGTAACAGGGAGTTGGGGCAAGAAAGCCAAAACCGAGGCATCGCGCTTCGTTCAGGTCAATGTCGCGGCCGATGCCACGGCGAGTCACTACACGACGGTGCCGAACCCGGCGACTTGGCGGGTCACCGATAATGCCGCATATTTGCATTGCACGCCTAATGAGACCATTGGCGGCGTGGAGATGCACAGCATCCCGGAGGTCTCCGAGGCGCCCGTCGTAGCGGATATGTCTTCGACGCTGCTATCGAGACCGGTAGACGTGAGCCGTTTTGGTCTGATATACGCCGGTGCACAGAAGAACATTGGGCAGGCAGGATTGACGGTCGTGATTGTGCGCGAGGATTTGATCGGACACGCAGTCGCACAGACACCCGGTGTAGCGGACTATCGGGTCATGGCAGATTCGGATTCGATGTGGAATACGCCTGCGACCTACTCGTGGTACATGGCGAGCTTGGTATTCAAATGGCTGAAAGAGCAAGGCGGACTCGAATCCATGGCACAACGTAATGACGCTAAGTCAGTGAAACTTTACTCAGCGATCGACGCTACGGACTTTTACACGAATCCCGTCGAATTCGAGTACCGATCCCGGATGAATATTCCATTCACGCTACCGGACGCGGCGTTGGATTCGATCTTTGTTAAAGAGTCAAAGGCGGCCGGCTTGATCAACCTCAAGGGCCATCGGTCGGTGGGTGGGCTTCGTGCCAGCATTTACAACGCGATGCCCGAGGAGGGCGTCGACGCATTGGTCGCATTCATGGCGGATTTCGAGGCGCGACACGGTTGAGTCACATGACGGATACCTTCAAAATTCTGACACTCAACAATATCTCGAGCAAGGGCTTAGATCGGTTGCCCCGCGAGCGTTACGAGGTGGGTGAGAAAGTAACCAAACCCCACGCGATACTGGTGCGTTCTTTCGACATGCATGGAATGGCGTTTCCGGCCGATCTCTACGCGGTTGGTCGAGCGGGTGCCGGGGTGAACAACATTCCTGTATCCAAGCTGAGCGGCCTGGGCATTCCAGTCTTCAATGCGCCGGGCGCGAACGCCAACGCGGTGAAGGAGTTGGTCATTGCGGCCATTCTTCTGGCAGCACGGAATCTGGTCGCTGCGTGGGACTATGTGCGTGATCTTGAAGATAACGATGGGGACATCGCACCCATCATCGAAGCCGCCAAGAAGCAGTTCGTCGGCTTCGAGTTACCGGGACGCACGCTTGGCGTCGTCGGCCTTGGCGCGATTGGTGTGGAGGTTGCTAATGCGGCGTTAAACCTGGGCATGAACGTGGTCGGTTACGATCCAGCGATTACGGTCGAACGCGCATGGCAACTCTCGTCGGGAGTAGAACAGGCGGCCGATTTAGACGAGCTGTGTTCGCGTGCCGATATCATCACCAGCCACGTGCCGTACAACGACGGTACGCAGGGATTGCTAAGCCGAGAGCGACTTGCGCTTCTGCCGAAAGGTGCTGTCGTGTTGAATTTCGCGCGCGAGGGCATCGTCGATGACGAGGCATTGGTTGCGGCTCTCGACTCCGGCGCAATCAGCACTTACGTCACCGATTTCCCGACGCGGCCACTAATGAGCCATGAGGGCGTCATTTGCCTACCTCATCTCGGCGCTTCGACCCGAGAAGCCGAGGAAAACAGCGCCGTGATGGTTATTGATAATCTCCGGGAGTTTCTGGAAAACGGCATCATTCGCCATGCCGTTAATTTCCCCGAAGCAATGCTGCGACGTACTCGACCTCACCGTCTCGCGATCTCGAATGCGAACGTCCCTAACATGGTCGGCCAGGTATCGACCGCGCTAGCGGAAGAGGGCATCAATATTGCAGATCTGCTGAACGTCTCGCAAAGCGATGTCGCATTCACGCTCGTGGATTTGGATGCTCCGGCGAGCGAGACTACGCTGAAGCGGATACGCTCTATCGATGGCATACTCTCGCTAAGAGTTCTACCAATCATCGAGTAAGCCCGCTAATAGTTTTCACATGAATGCTGCGTGATGAATAAAAAAACGAGCTCTGACAATGCCGCTTTGCTGGAGCAACTGCGACAGCGAATCGATGCGATCGATGTCGATCTCCAGGCGCTGATCGCGGATCGAGCTCGCTGTGCGCAAGAGATCGGGGCTACCAAAGGGCTGACTCAGGCGGTGGACTTCTATCGACCGGAACGAGAAGCTCAGGTACTTCGCGCTGTCGTAAAGCGCAACGAAGGACCGTTGCGAGACGAAGAGGTGGTCCGTGTGTTCAGAGAACTCATGTCGGCCTGCCTCGCGCAGGAAGAGCCGTTGAAGGTCGGTTTCTTGGGTCCGGAGGGGACTTTCACACAGTCTGCTGTCTTCAAACATTTCGGCCATTCCATACACGCACTGCCACTGCGAACGATCGAGGAAGTGTTTCACGACGTCGAAGGTGGTGCTGCCGATTTCGGTGTCGTTCCAGTGGAGAATTCGAGTGAGGGCACGGTCAACAGCACACTGGACATGTTCTTAACCTCGCCGCTGAAGATTTGCGGTGAAGTGGAGCTGCGCATCTGCCAACACCTCATGGGCCGAATGGCAGAGATCGGCGATATAAAACGGATTTGCTCACATCCTCAGTCGCTGGCGCAATGTCGCGCGTGGCTGGCGCAGTCCTTACCCGGTATCGAAACGATCGCCGTCGGGAGCAACGCCGAAGGCGCACGTCGCGCGCGGGACGAAGATGGCACCGCAGCAATCGCCGGTGACGCTGCAGCCGAGATCTACAAACTAGGCATACTGTTCGCGAACATCGAAGATCACGCAGATAACACCACTCGCTTTCTAGTCGTTGGTCGCAAACTTTTCCCGCCGAGCGGAGAAGACAAAACTTCGCTGCTGTTGTCCGCCAGCGGTACCGAAGGACCTGGCGTGCTGCATCAGTTGCTGGATCCGCTCGCACGACACGGAATCAACATGACACGAATCGAATCCCGGCCGTCCAGGCGGCGCAAGTGGGACTATGTCTTTTTTGTCGATATCAGTGGCCATGCTGAGGATCAGGGAGTGAGCGACGCATTGCGCGAAATCGAAGCGCAGGCGAGCCTCTTTCGAGTCCTCGGAGCCTACCCCAAGGCCATTCTCTAGGCTTGCAGAGGTCGCGTGCGCCAGCATCCTCTAGATCCTTCTTCAGAGGTCTATCTCGCTCACCCAACCGCAAGGGTCGGTGGCACGATCGCCATACCCGGTGATAAGTCTGTCTCGCACCGGGCCCTGTTACTAGGCGCGGTAGCCGAGGGATCGACAGTGATTTCGGGCTTTCTCCGTAGCGAGGATTGCCTCGGGACTCTGGCGGCACTGCGCGCGCTGGGTGTACCGATCGACGACCACGGCGCGCAGCTGAACGTGACGGGCGTGGGTCCCGGCGGGCTCACCGAACCGATGGCACCATTGGATCTCGGTAACTCGGGCACCTCGATGCGGTTGCTGATGGGCCTGCTGGCTGCGCAGCCCTTCGATTCGGTGCTGACGGGCGACGAGTCCTTACGGCAAAGACCAATGGAGCGCGTCGCTGAGCCGCTGCGCACTATGGGTGCTCAGATCACAACCGATCAGGGGAGGGCACCTGTTCACATTCGCGGCACGACACCACTTCGCGCCGTCGACGTCACGTTACCTGTCGCCAGCGCACAGTTGAAATCGGCGATCTTGTTAGCGGCTCTATGGGCTGACGGGCGAACGACGGTCAAATCGCCCGCTCCGAGTCGCGATCACACCGAGCGAATGCTTCTGACCATGGGCGTACCGCTACAGCAGGAGTCGGACGACATCGTTTCGGTGACCGGGCCCGCAACTTTGACCGGCACCGCAATCGAGATCCCGGGTGACTTCTCTGCCGCCGCATTTTTCATCGTTGCGGGTCTTCTCGGCGCCACCGACGGCCTGTTGCTGCCTGCGGTCGGGATCAATCCCACTCGAACCGGATTGCTGACGATTCTGAACAACATGGGCGGGAGGATTGAGCTCCGGAACAAGCGACAATGTGGCGCTGAGCCGGTTGCGGACATTTACGTCGAGCAGAGCGAACTGCACGGAGTCGAGGTTGGCGCCGAGCTCGTCGCTCTGAGTATCGACGAGTTACCGGTATTGTTCATTGCCGCCACCGGTGCAGAAGGGCGAACCGTCGTGACCGGTGCCGAAGAGCTGCGACATAAAGAGAGCGACCGCCTGGCCGTCATGGCAGCAGGACTTCGGGCGTTGGGCGTTAGCGTCGACGAGCAGCCCGATGGGCTGACGATCGAGGCTGGCCAACTGCTAGGTGGGCGTGTCGACAGCCATGGCGATCATCGGATCGCAATGGCGTTCGCGATCGCTAGCCTGAGGGCGCTAGAGCCTATCGAGATTCTGGGTACGGACCAGATCGGTACATCCTTTCCTGACTTCCTGACGACGGCAGCGCTTAGCGGGCTCCGGCTGGAGGCGACCACAGGCACCAGGCATGACTGACCGGGTGCCCGTGATCGCGATCGATGGTCCGACCGGTTCGGGTAAAGGGACTATCAGCCGCAGCCTGGCACACAAGCTGGGCTGGCATCTACTCGATAGCGGTGCGCTGTACCGATTGGTGGCGCTGATTGCCGCGCAAAAATCCATCGCGCTTGATGATCAGCGGGGATTAGCGGCAGCGGCGGCCGACATGGTTGTGAATTTTTCCCCGGCCGAAGATGCGGAACAGGTTTTTCTCGACGGGACTGACGTGACTACGCAGCTACGCACCGAGGAGCATGCTGCTGCGGCATCGCAAGTAGCCTTGCTTCCGCTCGTTCGAGCAGCGCTACTACTGCGCCAGCGAGCATTCGCTCAACCCCCCGGTCTCGTCGCTGACGGACGCGATATGGGGAGTGTGGTGTTTCCCGATGCGACTCTGAAGGTCTATCTCACCGCAACGCCGAAGGAAAGAGCCTTGAGGCGCTATAACCAGTTGAAAGAAAAGGGGATTGATGTTAGCCTGCCGGCCGTTTCCCGAGAGATTGCCGAGCGGGACGAGCGCGACGCAAACCGCAAGGTAGCGCCGCTGAAGACCGCGGAAGGGGCTCAAGTCCTCGATTCCACCGGAATCACACCGGAACAGGTCGTAGCGCGGGTCCATTCTTGGTTTGCGGGATTGGACCAGTCAGCGAGTTAGAAGTTAAGCGGCTTTGGCAGGATGCTTGAAGCCATGTTTTGTCAACCGTCGGTCTAGGATGGACAGACGACGTCTCGGAGGGTGCCGCGTCAGCGGATAAACTAAATGACCGAATCTTTTGCGGAGTTACTGGAAGAAAGTCTCGCTAATCAACAGATGAAGCACGGCGCCATCCTGAAGGCGATCGTGCTTGATGTGAACTCGGATGTCGTCGTCGTCCACGCGGGCCTGAAATCCGAGGCCGTCATTCCCGCTGACCAATTTCTCGACGAGCGTGGCGAAATCGAAGTCCAGATAGGCGATGAAGTCGAAGTGGCGCTCGACGCCGTAGAAGACGGTTTTGGCGAGACGCGCTTATCTAGAGAGAAGGCCAAACGTGCTCGGACCTGGCGACGCCTCGAGGAGTCCTTCGAAGAGGGCAAAGTCGTTACCGGCACGATTAGTGGCCGTGTTCGCGGCGGCTTCACCGTTGACATCGATTTTGTTCGTGCATTTCTGCCCGGATCTCTCGTGGATGTTCGCCCTGTTCGAGATCCCACCGCCTTGGAGGGTAGCACCCTAGAATTCAAAGTCATCAAACTCGATCAGAAACGCAACAATGTAGTGGTGTCCCGCCGCGCCGTCGTCGAGGAAGAGTACAGCGCTGAGCGCGAAGAACTGCTGAAAAACCTGCAGGAGGGCGCAATACTCAAGGGCATCGTGAAGAACTTGACCGACTACGGGGCTTTCGTGGATCTCGGTGGCATCGATGGCCTTCTACATATCACTGACATGGCCTGGAAGCGCGTGAAGCATCCATCCGAAGTGGTCAATGTCGGTGACGAGATGGATGTCAAGGTCTTGAAGTTTGACCGCGAACGCAATCGCGTATCGCTAGGCTTGAAGCAGCTCGGTGATGATCCCTGGGTAGATCTCGGGCGACGTTATCCTCCTGACTCCAGATTGTTTGGCACAGTGACAAACATCGCCGACTATGGTTGTTTCGTTGAGATCGAGGAGGGCGTCGAAGGTCTCGTCCACGTGTCGGAAATGGACTGGACTAACAAGAATGTGAGCCCGCACAAGGTCGTGCAAATTGGTGATGAAGTCGAAGTGATGGTGCTCGATATCGATGAGGAACGCCGGCGTATCTCTCTTGGCCTGAAACAATGCAAAGCGAACCCTTGGGCGGATTTCGCCGAACGCTACAACAAAGGTGACAAGATCTCCGGACAGATTAAGTCCATCACCGACTTCGGTGTATTCATCGGTCTTCCCGGCGACATCGATGGGTTGGTCCATCTCTCTGACCTGTCCTGGGAGATCCCTGGCGAAGAGTCAGTGCGCAACTACACGAAAGGTGAAGAACTGGAGACGATCGTACTGGCCATCGACCCGGAACGAGAGCGAATCTCGCTGGGAGTCAAGCAACTCGATAAGGATCCGCTGTCGTTATTCTTGGCAGAACATCCGAAAGGCGGGATCGTGAAGGGTATCATTCAAGAAGTGGACGCTAAAGGCGCAACGGTTCAGTTAGACGGGGGCGTTATTGGCCAGTTGCGAGCTTCTGAGATCTCTCGGGACCGAGTAGAGGACGCTCGCATGGTTCTCAAGCCAGGCGAAGAACTGGAAGCGAAATTCACCGGGTTCGATAGAAAGACACGAGTCGTCACGCTATCGATCAAAGCCAAGGAGGCTCACGAAGAAGCTCAGGCTATTCAGAATTATCAATCCGACGCAACCAAATCAGTTGCCGGAGCAACGCTGGGTGACCTGCTGAAGAAACATTTAACTCCGGAGTAGCCACGGAGTCCCGATAACAATAACAAGGGCACGCTGCGACCAAAAAGGATGGGGCCTTCCATGACAAAATCTGAACTGATTGAATCGATCGCCCGCAAGCAAAAACATCTGCCCGCTAAAGATGTAGAACTTGCTGTGAAACACATTCTGGAGCTGATGAGTGAATCACTCGCTACTGGCGAGCGTATTGAGATACGCGGCTTCGGCAGCTTTTCACTGCATTACCGTCCGCCACGGATGGGCAGGAACCCGAAGACGGGCGATGCGGTTGCGTTGGCTGGCAAACATGTGCCGCACTTTAAGCCCGGTAAAGACCTCAGAGAGCGTGTGAACGGGGGCCGTCATTTGCCGGTGAGCAGCTAGCAGCAGATTGAATCCAGGAACATAGAACTTGACCACGGTACGCAAGACCGTACTGTTAATGTCGTTACTCCTTGTAGCGCTGCTAGCTGCGGTATTCGCTTACAACAATCCGGATACAGTATCCGTGGATGTGGGTTTTACGCGCCTTGACGATGTCTCCATAGCACTTGCCTTCGCCGTGTGTTTTGGCATCGGTTGGCTATTCGGACTCATGACTGCCGGCTTGGCCTTATTCCGCATGACCAGGGAGAAACGGCGTCTGCGTCGCAATCTGAAGCTTGCCGAGGCGGAGGTCAGTAGCCTACGCAGCCTTCCGCTGCAAGATGCCAACTGAAGCAACATTCATACTGGCTGGGCTATTCATCGTGGCGGCAGGCTTAGGCTGGCTCTTTGCCCGCTATTCTGTTCGCAATCACGGTGAACCACCACCGCCTCCGGTAAACGCCGACTATTTACGGGGTCTGAACTTCGTCCTGAATCGCCAGACCGATGACGCACTGGAACTGTTCATGCGCATGGCCAAGGTCGACGATGACACGCTGGAGACGCACTTTGCGCTGGGTCATCTCTTCAGGCGGCGTGGTGAAGTCGAGCGCGCTATCCGCGTCCACCAGAATCTTCTGGCGCGGCCGAACCTCAACGAATCTCAGCGACATCAGGCATTATTCTCATTAGCACAGGACTACTTGGGCGCTGGCCTGTTCGATCGCGCCGAGAAACTATTCTCCGAGTTGCGTGGCAGCCCCACGCTAGGGCAGGCGGCGTTGGAGAACCTCGTCGATATTTATGAGCGCGAGAGCGACTGGACCAAAGCGATAGAGGCCCATCGAGAACTGGAAGTTATGACCGGTGAGAAGTCGTCTCAAGTCGCCCATTACTACTGCGAGCTTGCCGAGCGAGCTCGACTCAGCGGCAACCTTGATTTAGCTCGCCAGTATCTCAAGAGTTCGGTCAGGAGCGAGACTGGTGCATTTCGTGGCACATTGATCCGGGCTGCAATCGCCCAAGAAGAAGAGGACTTCGCACAGGCACTGCGCCTGTACGAACAGGTCCTGGAAACAGACCAAAGACTCATGGTCGAGGTTCTACCTCAGCTCGTTGCGTGCTACGAGGCCACGAATCGGCAACAGGAATTAGAACGCTATCTGGAAAGGCTCATCGCCAAGGGTGACGACGTAAAAAAGAACTTAGCCTTTGCAGTTATCATCAACGGCCTGACCGCGCCACCGATATTCCGTGACTGTGTCGAAGCGTTCATACTTCAGCACGATGTCATCGCAACTCTAATCGACACGGTCCACTTCAGTGAGTTACCGCAAGCGAACCGCGAGCAAGCTATTCTGCGTATCACCCGGGGCCTGCGGCAACTCGCGTTATCGAGCGCGCGATATCGATGTACGAGTTGTGGCTACAGTACCCAGCGACTTATTTGGCACTGCCCTAGCTGCAAGGCCTGGGAAACCATCAGGCCGATTCAGGCATTTCAGTTCGAGCGACTGGTTGCGTAAACCATCTCTTGATTTCTAGCCGAAGCCACCCGATTAGAGGGCTGCCGGATCATCTCTCACTCGTTAGCATCCTCCCTCCCACTATCTGAAAACGTCTAAGGAGAAGGCTCATGAGAGCGAAATGCAGAGAGTTGCTATGCCTGTTGGTCTTCGGTCTAGGTTCTGTAGCCCTGTACGCAGGACCGGTCAACATCAATACGGCAGATGCTGAAACGCTGGCGCTCGAGCTGACCGGCGTCGGCCCGGTTCTGGCTGCCGCTATTGTCGAAGATAGAGAGATAAACGGCGACTTCGCGACTCCGGAGGCACTCACTCGAGTCACTGGTATCGGAGAACGCATCGTCGAGATGAACAGGATCAATATCCTCATCAGCGACTTTTAGCTTCAGCCGCAAAAGTTTTCGGCATCGACTGCGTCCTCGGGAGTAAGCCCGGCGGATCACCATCCGCTCGGGCTTCTCTTATGCTAATCAGACTTCTCCGGTATCATGATTCTGTGCGCTACGACAATCAGCCTGCCTGGCGGCATCGAGCGCTAAATATCGAGGAGGGATCGGTCGTTGATGTCAACAATTCGCTCAGTCGTATTCCCGGTTGCCGGCCGAGGAACGCGCTTTCTTCCCGCCACCAAAGCCTCTCCGAAGGAGATGCTGCCGATCGTGGACAAACCGCTGATTCAATATGCCGTGGAAGAAGCATTGGCGGCCGGTGTGCAGAAGTTAGTATTCGTCACAGGCTCCTCTAAGCGGGCGATCGAGGACCATTTCGATACGGATGTCGAGTTGGAGAGAGCGCTTAGTAAGGCAGGCGAGCACGGGTTGCTGGCCGTGGTGCGCGATATTGTTCCGAGTGGCGTGAACTGCATCTACATTCGCCAGGGCGTGCCGCTCGGACTCGGTCACGCTGTTCTATGCGCAAGACCCGTAGTCGGCGATGAGCCGTTTTTCGTCCATCTGGCGGATGACTTAATCTACAGCGAGATTTCATGCCTAAAGCAAATGAAGGATCACTTCGGCCGGCATGGCTGCAGTGTTCTAGGCGTCGAAACCGTACCGAAGGATCAGACTGAAAGTTACGGCATTGTGGCAGTCGAGTCCGTAGCAGACGGAGTACAACGCATTACGAAAATTATTGAGAAGCCCAAGCCGGAGGATGCGCCTTCGACTCTAGGCGTGGTCGGGCGCTACGTACTCACTCCGGGAATATTCGAGAAACTCGAATCGACGGGAAGAGGAGCTGGAAATGAAATCCAACTGACAGACGCCATTGCGAGACTAATCGCCGATGAACCGGTCCATGCCCTGCCATTCGAAGGTATTCGCTATGACTGCGGTAGCAAGCTGGGCTACCTGCGAGCGACGGTGGAGTACGGGATGCGTCACCCGGAGCTAGGCGGTGATTTTCGCGATTACCTGAAGAATCTCGAGATGCCGCCTTAGACAACCAGGAAATTTCTGGCGATGGCGCCGAGATTGGGTGTGCCGGCCTGCTGCATCATGATCTCGAGTTCTCGATTGAGGACATCCAGCACACTCTCAACACCATCCTGGCCAAAAGCGCTCAAACCCCATAGATACGGGCGGCCGATACAGATGGCGTCTGCTCCGATTGCTAGCGCCTTGAAAATGTCCGTGCCACGCCGGAACCCGCCATCTACCAACACGGGTATCCTACCGCCGATGGCGTCGACGACTTCCGGCAGCGATTCGATGGTCGCCCGACGGCTGTCGATCGCTCGCCCCCCGTGATTGGAGACGATTAGTCCGTCGACACCATACTGCAGCGCAAGGCTTGCGTCCTCGTGCGTGACGATCCCTTTCAGTAGCACCTTCATCGAGGTGAGATTCTTGAGTCGCTCGACAAAATCCCAGTCCATCTGAGGTGCGCGTGTGTTGTTGATCGCGGATAGGTCCAAACCGTCGAACATCGGCTTGCGTCTAACGGACCCTTCTAGACCGGGCTCGTGACACGCGAGGCACTCGGGGTTGATCGCCCGCCGGAACCGATCGATCGCCTCGCGGTTACTGTTCGGCAGATCGACCGTCACGGCAACCGCCGGGCAACCCGCGTCCTCTGCACGCTTCACTAGGGCTTCGGTGATGCGCCAGTCCTCCGTTGGATAAAGTTGGTACCACACGGGCGCGCCTCTAGCCCGGTTGACGTCCTCCACGCTAGTCGTCGTTACCGTTGAGAGTATCTGCAGGCAGTCACGCGTCGCTGAGGCTCTAGCGACCGCGAGCTCACCATCCGGGTGAAACATCTTATGAGTACCGCAAGGCGCAATAATCACCGGCGAGGCATGACTGATCCCGAACAGCTCGATCCGGGTATCGATATTGCGGACATCGACTAAGCGCCGTGGCCGAATTTGAAGGTGCTCGAAACCCTGCCGATTCGCTAGCAACGTCGCGCCATCATCCACACCCATCGCCATATAGGTGTAGTGGGCACTAGTTAAGTTTCGTTTTGCGACGGGCTCGAAGTCGAAGACGTTAATAGCGTCGGCCGCGTTATCGATAACCCGATCCTCGCCGATGCCTGCGAGCTGCGCGTACGCGCAACTCATGGGCGTAAACGCGGGGCTAGCGGCAAGGTAGCCCAGGAACGCACGTCGAGAGGCGAGAACTGTCATCGGTTTTCCTCTGCATCGCTGTCGGCAGCTAGTTCGGCTCTGATCTCCGCGTTGTGTTCACCCAGTCTCGGGGGATAGCGCCGGTACGTCGGCCCATTCTCGGCCATCCTGATCGGGTTGCCAATGGACTTGATGACCCCTAACGATGGGTGCTCGAGTTCAACAATCATGCCACGAGCGATCAGATGCTCATCCGTCAACGTCTGGTCCGGAAAATTTATCGGGCCTGACGGAATACCGTTATCAATCAAGTCCTCGAGCCACTCGTGAGCATCACGAGTTCTCAAGATCTCTTCCAGCAGAATGATCAACTCTTCGCGGTGTTGATTGCGCAGCTGATTCGTTGCGAACCGAGGATCGACCATGAGTGTGCCGGCAACGCCCAGGACACCGCAAAACCGTTCCCAGAGTCGTTCGGTGCCGACGGCAACAATGATCACCTCGTCCCTGGCTCTAAGCGGCTGATATGGGCTAATAGTGGGATGCGCGTTGCCGAGTCGAGCGGGACGTTCGCCGTCGGCAAAATAACTCCCACCGATATTGGTGAGCCATGTCGTCTGTGAATCAACCAACGACACGTCGATAAATTGGCCCACGCCAGGCTCTCGAGTGTCACGGGCGTACAGTGCGGCCTGGATTCCCATGACGGTATAGATTCCGGCCGTGATATCGGCCATCGGCGCGGGGAAACGACTCGCGACGCCTTCAGGCTCTCCGGTTAATGCCATCAGCCCTGCTTCCCCTTGCGCGATGATATCGTAGCCGCCGCGACTGGCTTTGGGTCCACTGTGACCATAACCGCTGATAGCCGCATAGATTAGTCGCGGGTTGATCTGGCGCAAAGAATCAGGATCGATCTTGGCATTCTTCAGAGAAGTCATACGCGGAATATTCGTGATAAAGACATCGCTGCGTGTCACGAGTCGATGAAGGACAGCGAGATCCTCTGGTGCTTTGATATCCAATTCCAGACTGCGTTTATTCCGGTTCACCGAGAGAAAGTACGCACTCTCTGCTTGGACGAACGGAGGGCCCCAATGACGAGACTGGTCACCGATACCAGGGCGCTCGATTTTGATGACATCAGCGCCCAGATCTCCTAGCATCATGCCGCAATAGGGTCCGGCTAACGCCTCGGTCATTTCCAGGACGCGGATATTTTCGAGAGGCCCGGCTGCGTCCAAAGATCTACTCCGACATCAGGTGATTGGGTAAGATGTGAATAACACGATGAGCGAGACCTTGAACTTAAAGCTTTGGGGGCCCGACGGCCAATTCCAGGAATTCGAGCTAACTGATCGAACCGAGGTCGTTACGACGCTCGTCACATGGTCAAAAGAACTCGGCTGCGGGCCTAATGACGTGGACTATCAAGTCGACAATGGCCTCCGGATCATGGGCGCGTGCAATCCCTATGCTGGAGAAGTCGACTAGTTACGTCCCGTCCGACGGGATGCCGAGTTCGTCGTTGATCGCCGAACGTTCTTCGGTCGTCATTGCGGCCCACCTCTCGCGCAAGCGCCGGCGTGCATGACGCCGCGCCCGCAGCCCATACAACGGTGTGCCGCGAAACAGGAGATGAGAAAGCAGTAGCACACCGACCGCCTGCCAATAGCTGAGTGTGGGGGCATTGAAAAGCTCGGGCAAAAGAGCGTTCCAGAGCAGCATGACCAAGGCCCCAAGAACTGCAATCAACGTCAGAAAGCAGAATAGGGTGATGGCGATTCTTCTTGCGACACGTTTGGATCTCATCTGTTCCCCTTAGCCGGTTCATCGCTCGGATTGAAATCCGTTATCGATCGGAGCGTCCACAACACCCTGCCAACCGGGTACGAAGATAACACGATTCTTACTCGAGACCGTGCCTTGATCGAGTCTAGTTTCCCTCGAACAAAGCTGTCAATGGCTGCACCCTACCGGCTCCGAAGTGGTGACACGCTGTTCACCGGGTTAAACTTGATGGCGAGCAGACTTTTTCGAAATAAAGCGGTTCGCCGGCTGACAGGCGTCCCGGACTTGACCGTTCGACGGCAGGGGACAAGATCATGAAACGTCGCGAATTTATTGGCGGGTTGGGTAGCGGTGCTGCGCTGGCCGCCTGCGCACCACAATCTGAGACTCAGAGCAACACGCGTTCCACCGAGCATTTCTCGTGGAAAATGGTGACCACCTGGATCCCGAACTTTCCAGGCCTTGGTACCGGCGCCAACACACTCGCACGGTATATCGGAGAATTGAGTGGTGGCCGCTTCGAGGTGCAGGTCTACGGTGCAGGAGAGTTGCTTCCTGCGCTCGAAACATTCGATGCCGTCTCACAGGGAGCTGTCGAGCTTGGTCACGGCGCAGCCTACTACTGGCGCGGCAAAACGCAGGCGGCTCAGTTTTTCGCGACTGTTCCGTTTGGCATGAATGCGCACGAGATGAACGCCTGGTTGTATTACGGCGGCGGATTAGAACTGTGGCGCGAAATCTATGAGCCTTTCAATCTGCTGCCTTTCCCTGCCGGGAACACCGGCGTCCAGATGGGTGGTTGGTTCAACAAGACCATCGACAGTATGGAAGATCTTCGCGGCCTGAAGATGCGTATTCCCGGAATTGGCGGAGAAGTTTTGCGCCGCGCAGGCGGTACGCCCGTCAATCTACCGAATTCTGAAATCTTCACTGCGCTGCAGACGGGCAGCATCGATGCCACCGAGTGGGTTAGCCCCTACAATGATCTCGCCCTCGGTCTACATCAAGCGGCGCGCTATTATTACTACCCCGGCTGGCAGGAGCCGGGGCCGACGCTGGAGTGCATAGTCAATCTCGACGCCTGGAACACACTGCCAGAGGATCTTCAGGCCATCGTCCGGGTCGCCTGCCAGGCAGTCACGCTCGACATGATCTCTGAATTCATGGCGCGCAATCCCATTTCGCTCGCGCAACTGGCTCAGGACGATACGGTACAGATCCTGAAGTTCCCGGAAACTGTGCTGGCCGGTCTTAAGTCACTGACTTTGGAGGTTCTGGATGAAATCGCCGCTGAGGACGCGAAGTTCGCCAAAATCTGGGCATCGTATCGGGCGTTTATGGAGATCTCCCGCCCATGGCAGGAAATCTCAGAACAAGCCTCTTTCGCCACCCGCGCACTATAGGGTCCACCGCCGGAAATTCTCTGAACGTCACGGCAGAATGACGCTAATAACAACAACGAGGAATCCGATGACTGCAAGCTCAAAGTATCAGCGACCGACGAAGTGCGCGCGAAACCTTGTGCGACCAGTCGTCATATTGAGCAGTGTTTGCTGCGCCGGAATCGCATTGCCCATCGCAACGTCCCAAGCCCAGGACGTCCCGGTGCCTATCTATGAGGTCGATGCGTCCTGGCCCAAAGTTCCGTTGCCGAATAACTGGCTGATACAGGCGATCCCAGTCATGGTGACCGATCACGACGATCACATCTGGGTGCTGAGTCGTTCACGTGACTTGAAACCGGATGAATCCATGGCGGCCGTGACGCCGCCTCGCGGCGACTGCTGCGCCGCGGCACCGGAAATTTTACAGTTCGATACCGACGGTAATTTACTCAGCGCCTGGGGCGGACCCGATCATCATCCGCTGTGGCCGTCAAATCCGCACACGGTAGTCGTCGACAGAGAACACAATGTCTGGGTGTCCGGGCGTGGGCGCGGCGACGGAATTCTAAAATTCACGCGAGAAGGGGACTTCATTTGGGACTTCGGCCATCGGGGACCGAGGCCGGTTCCTGGAGAGGATCTGCCGCCGTTAGTGGAAGACAATCAGGACACCGACACGATCCCGAACGGTGTCTTTATCTTTACCCTCGATGAAGACGCGCGCGAAATCTACTTGGTGTCATGGAAGCGTGTCCTCGTCTATGACATGGACAACGGTGATTTCAAGCGCGGCTGGGGTGGTCGCGGCATGCCACTGAACGAGATCACGAATGACCCTATACCGCCTTATGACTGGCGATCGGGGCCCCCACCCCTGGTCGATCAGTTCGTACCGGCACTGCATTGCGTCCACATCGCGGTGGACGGTTTGGTCTATGTCTGCGAACGTGGCACCAACCGTATTCAAGTTTTCACCAAACAGGGTGAGTTCTTATCAGAATTTCAGGTCGCACCGTCAACGCCATCCCGTGGCTCGGAGTGCGGCGGCCCCGGTCATGCGACCTACGGAATGTGTGGCTCGACCTACAACCTGACGTTCTCTCATGACGAGGGCCAGCAGTACGTCTTAACCGCAGACGGGACCAACCATCGTATCTGGATCAACGATCGCTTCACCGGGGAGGAGGTCGGTCAGATCGGCAGCCTCGGCCGGAATGCAGGGCAATTTTACTGGATCGATGCGATCGCCATGGATTCTTACGGAAATCTCTATACCGGTGAAGTGCACTACGGCAAACGAATTCAGAAGTTCGTGCTCCAGAACGGTGACGGGGTACAGCGGTTTCGTCCCCATGATTAGTTAGCTGCACGGAGAATCAGCTAAATTCCAGGATGCCCCGAGGCTGCTGTTCGCCCGCTCGAGCTACCGGTAACCTTTCCTGCGACGAAACATGACAAAACCGACCGTGGCCACGAATAGCACTGCGTAAATCGACAGCAATGTTCGTCCCTGGCCGACCGAGAGCAAACTACTTCGATAGAGTTCCTCTTCCGCCTGGATGAGCCTGCTCACGTTATCGGGTATCGGCATCAGTGCAATCTGAGTCACCTTGGATTGGATGATCGACTTGTTATCCAAAACCGTGGTCACGGAGTCTAGAAGTGTCTGGGTTTGGCGGGGCATGTTCGCATCGATTCGCAGATCCCGGCCGAGAGAGACAAGTAAGAAACGCGGATTAAATTCTTCGACGCTAGCGTCGCCTGTTGCGTAGGCGAGCGTGCCAACCACGAGTTGAGACGTCTCGGCTGCGGCTCTATCCATCCGGATTCGCCGCATCTCCGCGATAATCCGGGGACCGGACTCTTGAATGAACGTAATGCTTTCCAGGTAGACAGCTTGCTCCGCGAAGAACTCCGTTATCAGGGGCTCGGTCTGATTCACTATTCTGGTGTAAGCCTCGTAGCGATCCAGATACGGGTCCTGCTGGCTGCCGCTATCGGTTCCTTGAGGCATGTAAGTGGACAATCGCTCGGGGCTCTCCGCCACACGAGCCGCCAGCGTTCGCGCGTTCTCGCCTGGATCTTCGACACTCGCCCACGCTGACTCCAGAGTGGTTGTCAGAGAGCTGAAATCCTCCGCAGTGCGCTCAAGGTCTGCGATAGCCGCGAGATGGGCAGCGTGCACTTCGTCGGACACGGGGCGAGACTGAAGTAGGAATATCCCCAGTGGCGCCGCCAGTCCGATGAGCAAGATACTTCGCTTCATAACATCCGGTTTACGTAATGGGGGATAGGTACCTTAGGGAAAGCGGCAAACACTTACAGTGACTGGCTTCACAGAGCCCACTGCTGACCCGCCGAGCGGCCGGATTATGTCTAATCAGTAACCTTTACCGGCTCGCGTTTGCGCCTGTCACGGTCGGCCTGTTGAACCTCCGAACGAAGTGCTTTTTTGTCCTTCATTCGTCTCGCGGATTTCGATTTCTCATGCCGGCCACCCTTTCCGAGCAGGGGCGAGCGTGCGACAGGATTCCGAGTCTTCTTAGTCATGGGCGGGAGATCGGGCTAACGACGCACACAGAGCGTCACCGAAGGGCGGCTTTACCCGAAGGCAGTAACTCGAGTTCCTCTTTAAATCTATGAAAGCCACCTGTATAGAGAGGAATTCGAATGGGCGACGTAAAATTGGCTCCCCGGGCCGGACTCGAACCAGCGACAAGTTGATTAACAGTCAACCGCTCTACCAACTGAGCTACCGGGGAACAGTGCCGAAATCGGGCCAGCGCATTCTGCAAGAAGCTGCCGAGCAAGTCAACAGTTTCATGATAAATAAACTCTTATTTATCATATATTTATAAGATATTCCTATACTATACATTAATTATATTTACTTGCCTCAGCGCACTATTCCCAGCGACGGGTCACGGCATTACTCGCACACCAGCGTGGTTGTCACACCGCCCCGATAAACTCGGCGATCCGATCAAGCGCCGTAGACAATGTCTGTAGGTCAGCTGCGAACGACAAGCGCAGAAAGCCCGCTGCCCCAAACGCCGAACCCGGGACCAACGCAACACCCGTCTCCGCGAGTAAATGTTCACAGAAAATCACATCATCGGCGACGGCTCGTCGTTCGATTGCCTCCGTCACATTCGGAAAGGCATAGAAAGTGCCATTACCCGGACGACATTCGAAACCAGGCAACTGGTTGAGCCGCTCTACCACAAAGTCGTGACGTTCCTTGTAGACAGCGCAGGCCTCCGCGACGAAGCTCTGATCGCCGGTTAGTGCAGCACGCGCCGCCGCTTGCGAGACGCTGGAAGCGTTGGTCGTACTCTGGCTTTGAATCGTGGTCATAGCGTGAATCAGCTTGGTCGGACCGGCCGCATAACCAAGCCGCCACCCGGTCATTGCATAGCACTTGGAGACACCGTTCACTGTCAACACGCGCTCGCGAAGATCGGGGCAGGCAGTAAGCAGGCTACAGAAAGGCTTCTCGCCCCAATGGATATGCTCGTAGATATCATCCGTGATGATGAAGATTCGCCGATGCTCGCGTAAGACCGCACCAAGCGCCGACCAGTCCGCACGCGCATAGGTAGCCCCCGTCGGATTGCATGGGCTGTTAATGATGAGCGCTCGAGTCTGTTCGGTGATGGCCGCTTGCAGTTGCTCGGGTGACATCTGAAAACCCTGCTCAGCGGTCGTACGAACGATTACGACTTCGGCGTTGGCGAGCCGCACCATATCGGGAAAAGAGACCCAGTACGGCGCCGGTATGATGACTTCGTCACCGGCTTCCAGCAATGCCTGACAGGCGTTGTAACAGGCTTGTTTGGCACCGCTTGAAACTATAATTTCGTCCAACTGAAAATCGAGGTCATTGTCGCGGCAAAATTTCTCCTGGATAGCTACTTTCAGCGATCGTATGCCGTCAACAGCCGTGTATTTCGTCTCACCGCCCCGAATTGCGTCACAGGCTGCCTCCTGGATGTACTCGGGAGTCGGAAAGTCAGGTTCACCAGCACTGAGGGCGATGATATCCTTGCCATCCTCGCGGAGTTTCCCGGCCAGCGCCGTAATCGACACGGTTGGAGATGGGCGAATTCGCTGAACTCGCTGGGCCAAACGGAGACTCATCTGCTGCGACCTTCATAAAAGCTGGTTGGCAACCTATCTTAAAGCGGTGCTACCCAACGTCCAAACTTTCAGTTTCTGCCCAGATGCCCGATCGCCGTTTCGAACTTAAAGCAGACTTTCACCCGTCTGGTGATCAACCTCAGGCTATCCGTAAGCTTGTGGACGGCCTGGAAGACGGCCTGGCGAAGCAGACGCTGCTCGGTGTCACGGGTTCGGGCAAGACCTACACGATGGCCAACATCGTGTCAGAATTGCAAAGGCCTGCGCTGATCTTAGCCCATAACAAGACGCTCGCAGCGCAACTTTACGGGGAGATGCGCGAGTTTTTTCCGAATAACTCGGTAGAGTATTTCGTCTCCTACTACGACTACTACCAGCCGGAGGCATACGTACCGTCATCGGATACGTACATCGAAAAAGACGCTTCTATCAATAAGCACATCGAGCAGATGCGACTGTCTGCGACGAAGGCGCTTCTGGAGCGACCCGACACAATTATCGTCGCGACGGTGTCCGCGATCTATGGGCTTGGTGATCCGAAAGCCTATCTGGGAATGGTGTTGCACCTCGTACGTGGCGAAACCATCGATCAGCGTGAGATCTTAAGGCGCCTCGCCGAACTTCAGTACACGCGCAATCCTATGGATCTTGCCCAGGGCACGTACCGGGTCCGGGGCGATGTCATCGATATTTTTCCGGCCGAATCCGAGCGCGAGGCAGTCCGAGTTGAGCTGCTCGACGAGGAAATTGAGGCCATCAGCCATTTCGACCCGCTGACCGGAGAAGTAATTCGCAAGGTGCCGCGCGCAACCATCTATCCGAAGACACATTACGTCACGCCCCGCAAGATTTTGACGGCAGCCGTGGATCAGATTCGTGAAGATCTCGGCATCCGGCTCACAGAGCTTCGAGCTGCGAATAAGCTCGTTGAAGCACAACGACTGGAACAGCGTACCCGCTTTGACATGGAAATGATCCTAGAGATCGGCTATTGCGCAGGAATCGAGAACTACTCCCGCTACCTATCTGGACGTGAACCCGGCGAGCCTCCACCAACGCTGTTCGATTATTTGCCGAAGAACGCGCTGCTGTTCGTGGATGAGAGTCATGCGACCACCCCGCAATTGGGTGGCATGTATCGAGGCGATCGGTCCCGCAAAGAGACCCTGGTCGAATACGGTTTTCGTCTTCCATCGGCGCTCGATAATCGGCCCCTACGCTTCGATGAGTACGAACGCCTGGCACCGCAGACGATCTTTGTCTCTGCGACGCCCGGCCCCTATGAGCACGAGCACTCTGATCAACTGGTGGAACAAGTTGTGCGCCCGACCGGGCTTGTGGACCCCGAGGTCGAGGTCCGGCCTGCTGGCATTCAAGTCGATGACGTTCTCTCGGAGATCAACGATTGCGCCGCCCTTGACGAGCGGGTATTGATTACCACGCTCACCAAGCGCATGGCGGAAGATCTGACCGACTACCTTCAGGAGCATGGCGTTCGCGTACGTTACCTGCACTCGGATATAGAGACCGTCGAGCGCACGGAGATAATCCGCGATCTGCGACTGGGGGAGTTCGATGTGCTGGTCGGCATCAATTTGCTACGCGAAGGCCTCGATATGCCGGAAGTGTCGCTGGTAGCCATATTCGATGCCGATAAAGAGGGTTTTCTGCGATCCGAGAGTGCTCTAATCCAAACTGTCGGTCGCGCCGCTAGAAACGTTCGTGGGAGAGCGATTCTGTATGCCGACCGAGTAACCGGATCGATGGAGCGTGCGATAGGCGAGACGAACCGCCGGCGTCAAAAGCAGCTCGCCTACAACCAAAAACATGGCATCGAACCGAAGACGATTCGCAAGAACGTCCTGGACATTATGGAGGGCGCACGCCTGTTCCGGCGGGGCAAGCAGAAAGGCCGACGCCGAGATGCCGATCGCTATCGGCGGATGACGCCAGCGGAGATCTCACGCCATGTCGAGGCGCTGGAGAAAAAGATGTATCAGCATGCACGCGACCTGGAATTCGAGCAGGCTGCCCAGGCGAGGGACGAGATAGCCTTTGTTCGCCAGGAAGGTCTCGGGTTCCCCGAGAAAGCCGCAGCCGGGAAAGAAAATGCCTCAGCTACTTGAGTTCGTGTGCTCGAAATAGGTATGGTGGCCATCGATCCAGGCGCGTAGCTCAGTGGTAGAGCACCACCGTGACATGGTGGGGGTCGGTGGTTCGATCCCACTCGCGCCTACCAAATTTCAAAGGGTTAGGCATTACCGTTTTCCCGACTGGCGTGTAACTGGCGCGTAAACGGTACCGCATCCAGCACAATAGGCGTGTCCGCTATCACACTGAGTTCTACACAGTAGGCGTCTATGGCCTTCACAGCGGCGCCTAGATGGTCGGGCTGGAACTTGGCATATCGCTCCGTTACGCCGCCAGAACGATGCCCCATGAAGCCCTGGCACTCCCACTCTGGCACCCCACGTCTTCGCAGTTCCGTGGCGATGGTATGGCGGATGGCGTAAGGCACCACCTCTCTATCCAGGCCAGACTCGGCCCTGAGCTTCCTCCAACTCATCTTAATGCTGTTGATGGGCCGGGCCTGGTCCTTCTTCCACTGGACCTGATAGTCCCGCTCCAGGCTGAGCCAAGGTAAGAGCGTATTTGATATCGGTAGGGTAGGGCGATACTTCTTCGTCTGCGTTCTTCCTACTGGATTCAGATGGAGCAGCCGACGCTCAACGTCAATCTGTCCTCGGCGTAGCTCCAGCAGCGCCTCAGGCCGCGCCAGCGTATTGATTGCAAGTACGACGTACAACACGTAGGTGATCAGGCACCTTCGTATCCCATAGGGCTTTCATTTTAACTGTTAACTAACGTCTGCTTTCGGCCCCAAGCGGACGTGCAGATCACTCTGCTGCTGGTGCCAGACGCCTAACTTCCTCGAACCAGTTCTGCGCGACGATGATTCGTGCCGACGCGTCCTTTCCGTACCTTGGTCCGCTTTGGGCTATTTTATTTTTCGAGAGATCGAGTCAAACATTCTAATGTAATATTGACATTGCAGTCGTGGAGTGATCTCTGGAAGCTACTACTTCGCCATGCATACCCCGCTATGATTGATCGCGCTGGAATTGTCCTAATCTGGTTGGCAGCGAGTGGTCTCGCGATATTCTTTGCATTGCAGTTTCACCCGGCTGCGTTTAGTGATGGGCAGTACTTACCTGTCGGGAACGATTCCTTCTACCACGCAAGGCGAATACTCGACGCGGCGATTGGCGAGCGCGGATTTTATCAGTTCGACTCTATGATTCATGTCCCGGAAGGGAGTTGGATAACCTGGCCTTGGGCATACGACTGGCTCGTCGCACAGGCTCTGGCGGCGACATTGATGCTGTTACCGCAGATGCAGCCGATGGCATTCCTTGCGAACGTGGCGGTCGTGTGGATCTTCGTGAACATGGGTATCCTTGCGGGAATTATTGGTTCGCTCAAACTTCAGTTGGAATGGCGTGCCGTAGTCCTTCTCGCATTCGCTCTGTCTCCGCTCACGCAGATACTGCATGGACAGGGCGTCATTGATCACCATTTCGTTGAACTTACTTTCGTGCTACTCACTGTGTGGCGGGGTCTGCTATTTTTCGCCGATACGACAAATAGGTTCTCGGCGCTGACCTACGGTGCGGCCCTTGGGATAGCTCCGGCCTTCCACACTAGTCTGTTCATTCTGCAGGTTCCGCTGCTCGTAGCGTCATTCATTCTGTGGATTCGCAGTGATCTCAATAGAACGTCTGCGATCAGCACGCTAACTAGCGCATTCTTGGGTGCTACGCTGCTTGTTGTCACGGCCTCAGAGCCATTCAGAGATTTTCAATTTCAGTTCGGCACGCTTTCATGGTTTCACTTGTACATCGCAGCTTGCACAGCTTTCGCGACCAACCTCATGTATCGCCTCCGATGCACGGTCGCCTCCGTTGCGACATTTGTTATAGCTTGCCTAGTGTTACTGGTACCGCTCGTACCTAGTCTCTCAGCTGGAACGGAGTACCTCGGTGCTGAGGCAATTCGATTGAGTACCATTGCCGAAGTTAAAAGCCCGCTGGAGATGCTGCTTGATCCAGGCGGCTGGGGACGTGTTCTGGCACTCTATGGGCTACCGATTATTGCGGCGATACCGTTACTCATCGCTTTTTTCTGGCGTAGTCTGACAAACATCAGCGCACCACAGGTGTATTTCTCTGTGTGGTGCGTCTTCGGCTTGACAATGCTCATGACGCAATTTCGGCTTCATCCATTCGGGTCTTTTGTTCTGGTATTGGGACCGATTATTCTGCTAGAGCGTTACCTAGATAGATTACCAGTGAAACGCGGACTATCGACTTTGATCTGGGTTACCGTAACAGTTGTACTGTATCAACCTTCGATCGCGAATCAGCTCTTCATAAAGCATCCTGCAGGGCTCGACGCTCATTATTCTGCCAGCAGAGAACTATATAACTCGCTGGCGGACGCATGTTCGGAGGATTCTGGCTTAGTGCTCGCATATCACGATGATGGCCACTACGTTCGTTTTCACAGTGACTGCAGTGTACTAGCTAACAATTTTCTGCTGACCCAACAGCATGAACAAAAGTATTCGGAACTTAAAATACTCTTGGCGATGTCGCCTACAGATCTGATTGATCGGGCTCCACAAGTCAAGTACGTATTCGTGCGCCTGGAGAATTTCTATATCAGCACAATCGACGGTGTCCGATCTTCGACCGATGAAGAATTACGCGCCTTCAACGACGAATTATTTTTGCGTCTCGTGTTCGACACTGATATTCCGCAACAATATCAATTGCTCGACGAACTGCTCCTTGACGATGATCGTAGCTTCGCGTACGCACGCCTGTTCAAGATCAGCAACCTTGATCAAGCACCTTGAAGGAACATACAGCCACGACGACCCGATAGCGGCGATGGAATGCCTCAGATCAGCTATAGAGGAAAAGCGGGTTACCTTCGCGTGGGATCAGGCGGTGCGGCCTCGTGCCAATTACGACTCCAAATGTCGACGGACGAACCTATTGTTTTGTAGTAAATGCACTCAGAATGAGGTCGCCTTCGACCAACGCGACAGCCCGCTCCGCAGATTTAGTGAGCATAACTGTCAGGAGAATAGTGGACTTCTCAGGGGGCATATCACACTCACTGACTTAAGGGTTGGTCGGAAATACCCAGGACGCTGAAGATAGCTTAGTAAGGCGACTTGGGAGACCATTGAACGACTTGGAGGGAACCTATGTCCAGACTGGAAACAAGTTAGCTGTTGACTTGGTCCTCCCCACGTTCACGATTACGACCACCTGGTATGTGAGCAAAGACGGTAGTGTTATTAACGGATCGCTCAGCACACTAAGGGGAAATGTGATTTTCGGCCCGAGCAACGAGTTTGTAGCTGATTATGGCGAAACACGTACCTGGACACTGGTTGAGAACGATACCTGCGACGTCGAGGGATTTATAACCTGAGCTATAACCCCTTAGCACCTAAGACCAAAGACCCCGCCCTCGTGGCGGGGTTTTTCTTTACGCCACAAACAGCGAGTGTATCCGGCTGTCTTGATAAATTGAGGGTAGGCTGCACGTCCTAAAGAAACGCAGACCCATCAGCAGGAAGCTAGCCAGGGTAGTCGGCACCCGAATATCGGAGGCTGGACTGGCGAAATTTATAAAATTGTGGGGGTACTTTTGGGGGTACTTCTTAAAACGAAGTGGCGAGAAGTGAGCAGGGTAGGGCTCGTAGCCAATAGTATGATCCCACTCGCGCCTACCAGAATAAAACCATGGACTTACAGACGAAACAGCAAGGCCAAACAAGCCCCTCAAGAATGACTATAAGTGCTTATTAAGTGAGCACGCTCCGCTGGGTGGGCCGAAGCTACGAGGCGATAAGCTGGTATGCCTGATTCGCGCAAGTTTCGGGAGCGGTTCTTAGAATCTCTAGCCAATCGAACTGCTGACTACGTAATAACCGGAGTGCTCCCCGGCAGCGTATTCTTGGCCAGCTCCTTCCCGGCGTTTCGGGACTGGGCAACCGAGAGCACGGCACTACCGAACTGGTTTCTTTTCGGCTTTTGTGTGCTCCTAGTGTGATCTGCCCCTCATCCATCGAAATCCTCCCTCAATGGGTGGACTCGTTCTAGGGGGGCAGGTCACTACGGAGCCCAGGATATTCTCTCAATCAGCATTTCTCGGTATGGCGCCCAGAAAGAGACGCTCCAAGCCCTGTTCTAGAAGCTACTTTAAGTTTCACCCCTATCTCAGGAACGGCTGCTTATGGCCGAAAGCGGACATAGACACTGAGTCTAAATCGCTCATTTTTACGTCTGCTTTCGGGGAGAAAAGCGGCCATTGGATTCTCAGATCGGGTCGGATCGAGTTCTAGGGGGAGCTTAGAGCTTCATTGTTAGGGGAGAGTCGCGGCCGCAAAGTCTTTTGTCTAAGCGTAGCTTACTTCAGGCACCTAATAGCAGAAATTCCGTTAGAATCTAGCTCGCAACGGATTCTGAGGAAAGCGACCAATGCGTTTCA
>Ga0209987_10000284_pt1 | contig 25779 bp, 21 predicted proteins | sample N074metaG_FD_182134 | JGI IMG/M metagenome (GOLD analysis project Ga0209987, IMG submission 182134) | Deep subsurface microbial communities from Kermadec Trench to uncover new lineages of life (NeLLi) - N074 metaG (SPAdes) (version 2) | ecosystem: Environmental > Aquatic > Marine > Ocean trench...
TGTTGACAGGACCGAAGCGCTACAAGGAATTGAGCCGGTCGTTGCAGGGCATGGGCACGAATTTGCTGGCGTCTCGTCTCAGGGACCTGGAAGCAGCAGGAATTGTCGAAAGACAGGGCCGTGACCAGGGCGGACACGTGTATGCGCTGACTGATGCCGGTCGCGCACTGGAGCCGGTGATACTCGCGATGGTTCGGTGGGGCCTTAAATACTTGCCCGACAGAATTGAGGGATATTACCACCAGGACGATTGGGACCTGGTCGCACTGAAAGCCGCGTTTCAGCCACAACTATCTGCGGGATTAACCATCTGCACGCAGTTCATAGCCGACGGTGTCACGGCCTGGGTGGATATCAGGGAACAGCGGGTGACGATCGGTCTTGGCGAGTCCGACAAAGCTGAAATCATGATCAGCGGTACTATTGAGGACCTGTTTGTCGAGGCCAAGGATCCTGCGGCGCTACTGTCATCCGGTTCGCCACAGAAACTCAATCAGTTCATGTCCTGTTTCGCCCGGTAGCGGCAGGCAGGAAATACAGTTACTTCCTGAAATCCACATCCATTTCCGCAGCCAGGTAAAACACGGTTGCGTAAGCCGCGGTCAGGTGGCGCATGTCCTCCGGGATAATCTTGTCGAACGTGTCGTTCGGCGTGTGGTGGTACATGAAGTAATCATTCGAATTCTGCATGAAATTCAATGCCGGCATCCCCGCCTTGCCGAGCACGCTCATGTCTGACGCACCAGTCGCGTCGTTGGCGTCGCTCCAGGCAATGCCCAACGGCGCAATGAGCTTGTACATCTCGCGAACAATTGCTACAGATTCTTCGCCCACGCCGGAGATCAGCGTGTGCGCCCTGCCGCCACCGCCATCGACTTCGGCACCGAGGATATGCTGATCCAGTTCGTCCTGATGCGCGTCGTAATATGCTGCTGCACCAACCAGGCCGATTTCTTCGGCCGCAAACAGCAATACACGAATACTCCGTCTCGGTCGTTGCTCCATTTGCCCGATCAGCGCGGCAGCAGCCATCATCGAAGCAACGCCGGCACCGTCGTCTATAGCGCCTGTTCCCTCGTCCCAGGAATCCAGGTGCGCGCCAAGTACGAGATAGTTGTCCGGATCCGATCGACCCGTAATCTCACCAATGACGTTCGCGCCTTTGACCGGCCCCGTAATCTCAGAGCTCATGTTCATCTTAATGATCACGGGCTCTCCGCGCTTCAACATATTTTGAATGAGGACCGCGTCCGGGGGAGAAATCGCCGCTGCCGGTATTTTCCTTACGTCCTCTACATAGCCATATCCACTGCCGGTGTGTGCGTAACGATTGTTGTCAGTGCCTACCGATCGAATAATGATCGCCTCGGCGCCGCGTTTTGCCGCGGAAACGTGTCCGCGACCACGGGCACGCGTTCCTTTGCCATAGCCGGCCATGCGCGGTTCGTCGGCCTGCGGAACATAGTCCGCCATGCTGTAGGAGACAAAGGCAATCTTGCCTTTCAGGCTGTCACCTTCCGGAACCGCCTCCAGGTCATCGAAGTCCGCGAATTCGACGATCTCACCGACGAGATCGCCATTGGTACCGATGCTGTAGCCAAGCGCCGTCATAACGATGTTGTGTGGATAAGGAGATACGATTTCCGCGCTCGCCTCGCCACGAATCCAGCCACGCTCAACGGGGACTTCTTCGGTCCAAACGCGGTCGAACCCCAGTTCCCGGAATTTTGCCTCTGCCCAGGCAATGGCACGCCTGTCGCCTTCTGTGCCAACACGGCGCGGACCGACTTCAGTAGTCAGCGATTCGACGATATCCACGGAAAGATTGTCCAGCAGCGCACGCTCGCGTAGCAGTACAGCGTTGTTCGCGAGCTCTTTTGAAATTACGTCGTGATCAACATTGACATCATCCGCAAACGCCATGCCTGTCAATAGAAACAGTCCTGTTACTGCGACATTTATTCTTTTGTTACGCATATCATTCCAATATTCTGTAGGAGCCCTTCCTAAGCGGGCGAAAATAGTCTGAACACTATGAACGACGATAGACATCTTTCCGATCACCGATTTTGATAACGTAGACAACCAGTTCCGTGTCTCGGATTGAATACAGGACACGATAAATACCTTGCCGAATACGGTACAGCTCAAACCCAGAGAGTTTCCGCGAACCCCTTGGTCTTGGATTATCCGCTAACGCCTGGATACGGTTAACGACGCGTCGTCGGTCCACTTTGGTCGCAATGGATTCGAGTTCTTTCCTGGCAGATTTCTTAATTATGAGGCTATATTTTGCCACGCCGTTTCAAATCCCTAACGACGTCTTCGAACGTGTATTCGGTTTCGTGTTCGCGAGCCTCGAATGCTTCAAAATCCTCTGCATCTTCTGCCAGCGCTTGTTTGACTGCATCATTGACCAGGTCCGAGATGCTGCAATCGGTTTCCGCAGCTTTCAACCGCAACGCACGATGCAATGCTGGATCGAAATAGACGGTAGCTCGTTTTTGAGTCCCTTCAGGCATTCGAAGATACTAACAACATAACGTTTTAACGTCAAGACGTTGTATTCATCGACAAAATAGGGGCCGCAAAGCGGTCCCTTCTACTGCACAAAACTCTCGAAAATTGATAGGGGCCAGCCCCAGCGGGCGAATCGCTCGCCAGGGCGGGCTCCTGTGGTTGAGGTCTTTAGTACGCCGGTCCGTTCTCGTATTTCAAGCCGGCTTTGCCAGCCTGCGCTTTAACTGCTTCGTAAAGCTGTTGGTCCAGTGAGTCTTTCATGCCACCGGCTTCGTCCACTTTTACGGCGATAAAGTCATCACGATCTGCGGACAGTTCCTGGATCTTACGCTTCAGGTCTGCCCGTTCGTCGGCCAACCGGGCAACAAAGGCGTGCTGCTCCGCAGGAGCCATCGGTTTCAATACTTCCGGCATCTCAGCTTCGTCGAGCTCGTTGAGATCAACGACGCCCCTCGCAACGGCGTCAACCAGTTCGTTCTCACCGAGAAGATTAACCCTGCCACCGACACCGGCATTGAACACGCCACGTCGTGCGCGCGTGGCAACCGATGCATGTAACTCCATCTTGTCCGTCGCAACGACTTTTTTCAGCATCCGCGCCTTCTCTTCCTCCGAACCGTAATAAAGCCGTGTGTCATCAAGCTTTGCCGACAACTGGGCAATCTCGTGATCAAACGGCGTGGTGTACGCGACTGCGCCGCCGGCCTGCTCAACCTGGAAAAAACTGCCCTGCCCGAGACTCGCGATTTGTGTCCACGGTCCGACAGTCGTTGGCATCTCACCGCACTGGATGGTGTTGATCACAATGCCCTTCTCCAGCGCACTTGCGATAATCTCCGGGTAGCGAACCTCGTTATAGTCCATATGCGGCGGTGCGTCGCCAACCAGGAACACAACCTGGTAGGCCTGCTCACCTTCACTCCAGGACATGTGGTGAACGGCATCGTAGAGTGCCTGGTTGACACTTTCCGGCGTGTCGCCACCGCCGCCTGCCTCGAAATCCATCAACGCCGCATAGACGGAATCAAGGTCATCGGAAAGGTCGACCACCTTGGTCACGTACTGGTCGCCGCGGTCCCGATAGCCAACCAGTCCAATGCGAATCTCCGGCGTCGGCTGTGCCGATGCCATCGTTGTCGCGATTGACCAGATTTTTTCCTTCGCCGTCTGGATCAGGCCACTCATGCTGCCAGTGGTGTCCAGGACGAATACGATGTCTATCTTCGGATTCTGGCTGGCGATGATGTGATGCTTGATCGGCGGGTTAACCGGAACGTGCTTCGCCATGATCTGCGGGTAATACACAACCGTACCCAGGGTCAGTAGAAAAAGGGCAATGCCCGTTAGTTTGCTTTTCATTCTGTAACTCCTTATTGGCTAAACAATTGGGTGAGCGCATGATCGGCCTGTCGCCGCGCTCGTTCGAATGGTTCGTTTACGATGACGGTGTTTCTCGCGCGGCCTGTTTTGCGCTTCACTGCCGGCGGAATCGCAACAAACAACGCCTGCACCAGGAAAAAGCACCAGGTCGCGAGAAACACGCTGCCGGTCTGAGTGATCGCCCAGACTGCTGCCGTGATACTCAGGATGCTAAGTCCCAGGTCCATCAGGGCCGGCAGCACCCCCGAATAAAAATAAAGGGAGCGCACCAGCCACATTGCACCGACATGAATCAGCAGATACAGCGGCAGCGGGGGTGCCACCCACCAGGTAATGGCAGCCAGTGCGCTCCAGAGAGAAAGCGTGGTGACACGCCCTACCCGTTCATTGCTTCTGCTGAAGAGGTACAGGAGATAGGCGAGTCCCAGCGCAGGAATCACGAAGCGAATGACGTGTAAGAACCCAACAAACGGAGTCAGGGTCGCAATCACTGCACTGGCAAAGAACGCGAGTACCGCCGCTACGATGACGCCGTGAAAAAATGAGGGCCGTTTCATGACGAACTCCTTACATTCTTCTCACGGAGAAACGCAATCTCGACTTCGTCTTCGCCGATATTCATTTCGTGGGCCATCCAGGCGATGTCGTCAAATTCCGCACCGCCAACACGCTGTGAAGGTGCGCGTTGTGTGAAGAGCTCTGCTTTCTGCTGCAGGCTCTGCAGCGTTGCACGATTGTCATCGAGCGTCGCCCGCTGCTCCTCCAGGTATTTCCCGTTGGCAGTGAACCTGGAATTCAGGCGCTTCAAAAGGCGCTCAGCCTCGAGTTTCTTCCTGATCAGGCTTTTCGCGAGATCTTGCTTGTCCGACTCGAAGCAGAGATCGAGTTGACCGTCGATCTCCACCAGCGTCGCTTCAAGTTCGCTCCTGCGAAGCACGAGCGCTTCCTGCTCCTGAGCGCACAATATGATGCGTTGTTCGGCCTCAGCCAGGTCATCCTCCATATCGCGGATGGCCTGCTTCAGTAATTGCTCGGGCTCTTCGATCTGATCCAAAACGGCGTGAAAATCCGCTTTGACGAGCCGCGAGATGCGGTTGATTAAAGCCATGATGTTGCCTCCTCATGTCGAAAGATTCGATGGAGACATGTTAGGCAGGGACCGCCTGACTAATAAGACATGCTTTGGTAAAAGGCGCGGCCGCAGGTTTACAAAAAATTTACATCGGCAAAAATACGTAAATATGAGATGGTAGGAATCCGCCCCAGCGGGCGATGTTTACTGGGCAAATGTAGTGTAATTTGCTTAGGAGAAAGCGATGAATCAAAAGACCTATTGCGGCGTTTCGGCGATGCTCTTCACGGTTGTGGCGCTCGCACACCTGACCAGGCTGTTTTATGGCTGGTCGGTCGAAATCGAGGCCACCGCAATTCCAATGTTGGTGTCATGGGTGGGTTTCATCGGCCCCGGGGCCCTGGCCGTGTGGGGATTTCGCGAAGTTCGAAAAACCGGCTGATGGCACTGGATTGCGTCGCTGAGAAAGGGTGATAAGCATGTGGCCTGATCGCAGGTTGCTCGATCTGATCGGTACCGAACTACCGGTAATTCAGGCTCCCATGGCAGGGTCGAGTGGGTCGGCGATGGCGATCGCCGTCAGCGAGGCGGGCGGACTCGGTTCGCTGCCTTGTGCCACGCTCGATGCAGCCAAGGCGCGTACAGAGATCGGGGTCATTCGGCAACACACGACAAAACCATTAAACGTTAACTTCTTCTGTCATGGTCCGCCCAAGCCGAACGCCGATCGGGATGCAGCATGGAAGGATCGGCTGGCAGCGTACTATACCGAGCTTGGTCTGGATGCTTCTGCCGCCACCCCAGCCGTCAGTCTCGCCCCTTTTGATGGAGCAATGTGCGAGGTCGTCGAAGACCACAAACCGGAAGTCGTGAGCTTTCATTTCGGGCTACCCGAACAGGCGCTCCTTAGCCGTGTAAAGGCGTCCGGCTGCCTGGTCCTCAGCTCTGCAACCACGGTGGAAGAAGCACGCTGGCTCGAAGACCATGGTGCCGATGCGATTATCGCCCAGGGCTACGAGGCAGGCGGTCATCGTGGCATGTTTCTGACGGACGATATTGCGACGCAGCCAGGAACCTTTGCCCTGGTGCCACAGGTCGTCGATGCAGTGAAGGTGCCCGTGATCGCCGCCGGCGGTATTGCCGATGGTCGGGGTATTGCAGCAGCTTTCGCTCTTGGCGCCGCAGGCGTTCAAATCGGCACCGCTTATCTTTTCACGCCGGAGTCGTTGATCACGGATCTGCACCGTGCTGCATTACGGGCTGCGCGTGACAATCAGACTGCATTGACTAATGTGTTTTCCGGCAGGCCTGCGCGCGGGCTGGTGAATCGACTGATGCGTGAGGTCGGGCCGATGTCGGACCGGGCGCCAGCATTTCCGACGGCCGGTAGCGCCCTGGTGCCACTGAAAGCAAAAGCGGAGGCGGCAGGGGCCAGCGATTTCTCTGCACTGTGGTCGGGACAAGCGGCAAGCCTCGGACGCGACATCGGCGCCAGCGATCTGACCCGGCAGCTGGCCGCGAATGCAGAGCAACGGCTCAAAGCGCTGGCATCGACCGACCAGGTTCGCCACCTGAAGCAATAGCATGGACTCCTCTTCCCCTAAACGGCATCCAGGTGCCACCCTGGTAAGGGTTACCACCAGTCAGCGAAGAACAGGAGTCCACCATCAAGCCTGGTAGAGTTGGAATAGATTTGGCAAGAAACGCTTGGATGGGTAACCTTAATTGCAAAATCGGTTCATTAAGCTATTGATTTCACAGGGTGGAAAACACGAAAAATGTCTCAGTAAGGGTGTAGTATCAATGGTCATGACGAGCTGAAGACTGCATATATACTCAGGGCCAGGGACGGCCGGAATTCTGATGAAACCGCAGAAACAGCCGCTGCAACGACATGAGGCGACGGATACCGGAACGGAGTTATGGACTCTCAATCAGACCCCAAAACGCAAGAATCACTCGACCGACAGCAAAAAGTCCGTGTTGTCGAGGATGAGCTCGGTCACCACGTATTGGCGGACACAATTAAAACCATCAAGTTAACCTTGATGAACACTGGGATTTTTTTCATGTCCGAGGAGCAACGGCGCATGATGAAACTCGCCGAGGCAGGCAGCGATGATGCCGATGAAGACCTGGAGATCATTAACGACAGCGGTGGATTTGATCCCTACGATACCACCAAATAATAACTGAATATTCACTACCGTCCCGCAAAGCAAATGTGCTGAACCCTGAAGCTAATCGTTAGCAGGACGTGCAGGCAAATTCATGCGTTGCAATCATGTTTATCGCCCGCTGGGGCGGGCTCCCAGGAAACGATCGACGGATATATCGTAGCCCCCTACGTCACCGCCGAATTTTTCGCGAATCACCCACGGCAGGTCGTTATGCCCGTCAACGATGGGGGCGCTTTGCAGGATTCTCCTTGCGTGCTCGAGTGCCGCTCAAGACCGCATACCGGAATTTACAAAAACGTTACATCCCAGCACGCACATAAGCCCTTGAAACTGCTAGCCTAGTCGGTGTCATGGGCAGGCAGATCAGCATCCTCGTCATTGAAGACGAAGAGGCCATCCGGGAGGGCCTCATCGACGTGCTCGTATTTCATAAATACGCGGTCGACAGTGCCGCAACCGGTCCGGAAGGGCTCGAAAAAGCGCTGACGGGCAAGTTCGACCTGATATTGCTCGACATCATGCTGCCCGGCATGGATGGCTATGAAATCTGCGACCGTATCCGTGCCGAGGACCGCAAACAACCCATCATTATGCTGACGGCCAGGACCTCGGATGACGAGATCATCCATGGTCTCAAACTCGGTGCCGACGACTATGTACCGAAACCATTCTCGATCCAGCAGCTCGTGTTACGGATTGAGGCGGTGCTCAGACGCTCCGAGGTGGGTATTGAGCAGGCCAGGACGATCAAGCTGGGTAATGTCGAGATCGATACCGAGAACCTGACGGGTCGAAACGGCAGCGAGGAAATTACCTTCACACGGCGCGAGATCGAGCTCCTGAGCTATCTCGCCCAGCACCCGGATCGGCCGATTTCAAGAGAGGAATTACTTTTAAAAGTATGGGGTTATGCAAGAAACCTCGACATAGAGACAAGAACGGTCGACATCCATATCGCCAAGCTCAGGCGCAAGATCGAGGCGAACCCCAAGGCGCCTGAAAACCTGGTCACGGTGCGTGGCGCGGGTTATCGCCTCGTGACCGAAAGCAGCTAATGCTGCCGGGGACTCTTATTAAAGGCTTCGATAAAGGCCGCCTCAGGAACCTGCTGGCCCTGTTTTTCCTGGCACTGGCCATTCCGACCGGCGCCCTGATCTGGCAGGCCTACAGTCAGCTCAAATGGGAGGCGTTTCATCAATACCGCGGGCTTGCCGAAAATCTGACCGGCCGTGTCGATGCGCAATTGATCGACATGATCGATACCGCGGATGCGCGCTCGTATGCCGATTACACCTTTCTTAATGTCACTGGCGAGACCAGGTTCAATTTCGTACAACGCTCACCGTTGTCGGCCTATCCCGTGACAGAAGACCTGCCCGGCGTCATCGGTTATTTCCAGGTCGACACCAATGGCGCGTTCACTACGCCGCTCCTGCCGCCTGAGGGCACCGACGCAGAAAAACTCGGTATCGGGCGCGACGAGTTCAACAAGCGGCTGCAGCTTGCACAGGAAATACAGGCAATCCTTGCCGACAACCGCCTCGTGCAACCAGGACCTGAACCTGGTCTTCGCCGCGACCTGAATGTGTTACCTGCAGCAGCCAAGGTCGGCCTCGAAGCAGCAGAAAAAGAGGCGGATGATTTCGCAAATGGGGCCTTTCGATCCGGGCAGCCAGCAGCGGCAGCCGAACCGGAAGCGGCGGCGATACAGACTGTGTCATTGGCTGCAGAGTTACAGGGGTCCATAGCCGGTGGTTTTCTCGACCAGACCCCTGCCGACAAGGATGCTGTCGATGAACTCGAGGCCAAACAGCGGCTCGCCGCAGCGAGTGCAGACGTAGCCTACAGTCAGCAGGCGTTCGACCAGCTCAATCAACCGCGGGAAAACCTGCCGGTCAGTTCCGCGCTCATCGGCACACCGGAGTTCGATAACGGGACTGGCGTGATCCAGGCTGAGAATGAACGCCTCAATACGATTGGCAAGTTAGCGGATTTGAAGCTTGATGGCGCATTGCAGAAAAAAAGCGAGAGCATCGAGCGTACGCAGGAGGCACAGCGATCCAATACCGGCAGAGCCGCTGCACCGAGTCGCACAAAACGCCGTGAGCAGATTGCCCTGCCGGAAACTGCGCCGCCCGCAGACAGACAGACAATACAAAACGTTGCTGGTCTGAGCGACCTGCGCATCAGTACTTTCGAAAGCGAAATCGATCCGCTGGAGTTCAGCCTGCTCGACAGCGGTCATTTTGTGCTCTTCAGAAACGTCTGGCGCGAGGGTGAGCGCTACATCCAGGGATTGCTGGTCGATCAGAACGCGTTTGTCTCAGCTGCGATTGAAAGGGCGTTCTACGATTCGCCCCTCTCGGCCATGTCGAATCTTATCGTCGGCTACCAGGATGACGTCATCCGCATCTACCCGGGCCCCGCGAACAGCAGTTACCCCGGCAACGCGGGAGAAATGCAGGGTGCCCTCCTCTACAGCAACCGCTTGTCCACGCCCCTGGACAGCCTGGAACTCATCTTCAGCATCAATCGCCTGCCACCGGGTCCCGGCGCCACCGTTTTGGGCTGGGTCACCTTCGTACTGGCGATGGTGTTCGCCGGTGGTTTCATCGCGCTGTACCGGCTGGGTGTGAGCCAGATAAACCTTGCCCGGCAGCAACAGGATTTTGTCTCGGCTGTGAGCCATGAGCTCAAGACACCACTAACGTCGATTCGCATGTACGGTGAGATGCTCAAGGAAGGCTGGGCGGACGAAGAGAAGCGGCAGGGCTACTACGAGTTCATCCACGACGAATCAGAGCGCCTGACGCGCATGATCAGCAACGTACTGCAGCTCGCAAACATCACACACAATGAACCTAATTTCGATCTCAAGAGAATTAATGTCGGCGAACTGATGAGCAACATCGAGTCAAAGATCGCCAACCAGGTCAAACGTGCGGACTTCGAACTCAACTTCAATCGTAATGAAGATGCTGACAACGCAACGATCGACATCGATGAAGACTGCTTCGCGCAGATCATCATCAATCTCGTTGACAACGCGATCAAGTTCTCAAAGAACGCTGACAATAAAACCATCGACATTGGCAGCAAGCTCACAGGCGACAACCAGGTTCAGTTCACTATCAGGGATCACGGCCCCGGCATCCCCAGGGATCAGATGAAAAAGATCTTCAAACTTTTCTATCGCACGGAATCAGAATTGACCCGTGAAACCGTCGGTACCGGCATTGGCCTCGCCATCGTGCACCAGTTAACAACGGCGATGAACGGCAAAGTGGACGTCGTCAATGCGAAGCCCGGCGCAGAATTCCGAATCTCATTCCCCACATGTGAAACCTGATCGCCCGCAGGGCGGGCTCCTACAAATTTATCGTAGGAGCCCTTCCTAAGCGGGTGATGACGAGTGCATTTACTGTACGCTTTTTGATCCTGTAGAGTCAGCATCAATACGTTAAGATCCACCAGATGAAACTTATTCGCGACCGGACCAAAGAACACGCGCCGATGGTATTGCTGACATTACTCAGCATTGTTCAGGCACTGGCATTGGAACTGATGTGGTCACAGATCCGGGAATCCGCTTACCTGTTCGATATGTCCTGGCCTGCACTGCTGACCTGGATTCAGGTTGCCGCCAGCTTTTTGGGCATAGTCGTCATCTGGGTTGTATACGCCAGCATCACGATGCGCTTTCGCTGGGTGCCCTCCACGAGCGACTCGGTGTATCCATTTATCATCGGCGTACTCGAATTCACACTCGTCGAGACGCTCTCGCCGGAATACATGGGATGGTGGTTCGTATGCCTGGCACTCATATTCGGACTAATGACCTGGGTCAGTCACATGACTATGCGCCGCGCCAGACTCGATGGCGAGAACGACGAATTTTTCACCAGCCTGGAGCCGGCGACGCCTCGCGATTTCTATCCCGCGTTCATCATTATCTTCGGTCTTATCCTGGTGGGCGCATACCTTACCGTCAGCGGTGACAGGGGAATTGTCGCATTGATCGCCGTAATAGCCGCGCTTGCCGTTCTCGTGAGACAGTTGATCGTCACGGCGCGATTCTGGGAAATGTCTGTCGCCGACTAACAGCGTTACGGATGGGCTCCGGCAGCACGCAGCGAAAACTCGATCAAAAGCAGCCAGCAGACCTTCTGCACGCTTGAGTATCCGGGGGCCGTCCGGATAGGCCCGCATCAAGCACAACACCTCGTGGAAACGCTCAAGATGAGGCGCGGTTTCAAACCGCACCCCGGACAATTCGTCGAGCAATTCGGCCTTGTGGCTATCTGAATGCTCGTCGAATTGCTCTTTGATCGCTTCGAGCATGGTCAAAACAGAGGGTGCAGATCGGGCCATAAGGCGGTCTGACAGTTACCAGAGTCACCCGAAGGACAGCATTGACGTTTGCTCATGGGGATCCGTGTGCCGAATGAATGCACCATTATTATGCTGTTGCCTGTTTATACTGCACTAACCGGATAAGTGGATTGTGCATCACGTGACGGCAACTGTCTCATGAAAATCGTGAAGTACCTGGCGATCGCCCTTGGCATTGTCACCATCCTGCTGGCGACGGCCTGGTTCCTGCGCAACTCGATTATTCAGCGCATATCGAATCCGCTATTGCAGCAATACGGCGTGAAGGTGACCGATGTCTCCCTTGACGCATTGGCAACCAGCAACGCCCGCATCAGTTACCTGCAACTCGAGCATGTGAACGGCACGATCATTGCGATAGATGATCTGACGCTGCCGCTCGGCAAAGCATCGCGCGGTTTCAAGACCTACACTGCCGAAAAAGTCACCATTGAGCTGCCGCCCGGCCAGCAAGACGAACCACCGGAGCTGGCCCGCTTGCTGGAGCAGTTGCTTGCATTGCCATCGCAGCTGCCGAACACCGAAGTCATCGTCGCCGAACTCAACACAGCACCCTACCCCACGATCCGCGATATGCGATGGCGGTCCGCGGAAAACAATCAGCAACTATCCACGCTCGTTCAGTCGACTTTGCTGACGGCAAAAATTACTCGTACAGAGCCGGCCAAACACGTACTCGATGTTTCGTTTGCGGATGCCGCCGGCGCAACGGCAGAACAATCGATCACCGTCGATATTCAGCGCACTGACGATGGCTTGACCCTGCACGGCGCATCTACGCTCGATCTGCCACTCTGGATGCCGTTCATCGTCATGCTTGGCGTCGACTTCGTCGATATCGAATCAGGGTCGGCTACGCTGCGCTTCGATACCGAATTCCTGTACGACATGGGTCAGATGCCGGACTTGCATGCTGAATTCACGCCGACATCAGCGCTTACACTTACTTATTCGGGCGCACCGGATGTGATCACCTCGGTCACTATCGAATCAGCGGGCCCATTCGAAATCACGGCAAGCTTTGCGGATTTTCAATGGGTCTTGCGGCAACCGCAGGCGTCACTCCTTGTTTCGTATGACCAGTGGATCGACATCCCTGTGTCTTTGATCGACTTTTCCTGCCGGTCGGGGCCGGCCTGCGAGGGTGACATCAGCATCATCATGGAGAACACAGCGCTGCCGTTTGCCAATGTGGACCGGGTCGAATTCACGGCAGCACAGAATTTCCTGATCCGTGAAGATGGAATTCAGGTGCTTGTAATGGCAAACGCCACCCTTGGAATGACCGGCATCTCGGGCCCGGGTGTCGAACTGGCCCGCATCGACGCGCTGCTCACGTCCGCAGCGGAATTGCAACTGCGAGATGACGGTTGGCAAGTCAAAGCCCGGTCCGTCGACGTCGACATTGAGGAATATTCATTGCTTGACGACGTCACATTTTCTGCGCCCGTATTTCTGGACAACCTCTCTATCAGCGAAACAAATCAACACCTGTCTGTGGTAATGGGCGTTTATGCGTCATCAAGCCAGGCGAATTGGGGCGGGCAGTTAATCCGCTTGCCGGGATTCAAGGGTGACATAGCACGCAACGGTGGAGATGTTGCTGTCGTTATGGAGACTGTTGGACTGCACGAGGAGGCAAGCATCGAGGCGCATCACAACCTCGATAACGGGAGCGGCCGACTGTCATTGAGCGATGCAGGCCTGTCTTTCGATTCGCAGCAACTGTCGGGCCGCATCTCGCCCTGGTCCAGGGCCTGGGATATCAGCGCCGGCACCGTCACCATCGACCTGCAGGCCGACTGGCGACAGCAGGACACAGAGTGGCAAGTGACCGGACAGACGTCCATGCGGGCAACAGGCCTCGCCGGCGCCTGGGACGACACGGCGTTCACCGGTTTGTCGACCAGCCTTGAAGTCGAATTCGACACTGCAACCGGCATTGCAATACAGCCCTCCACTATCGAGGTCGCATTGATCGACATGGGCTTGACCGTTGAAAACATCACGGCTGACTTCGCGCTGCAACCCAATGAGCTGTCGGTCGACGTCGAGAACCTGCGCATGACTGCGTTCGGTGGTGTCATTACGGTGGATCCGTTCAGCTTCAGTACAGCTAGTGAGCGTAATACTTTGCTCATACGTGCCAGCTCGATCGACCTTGCAGAGATCCTGTCGATCAGGGAATTTGAGGCAATCGAGATTAGCGGCCGCATTGGAGCAGAGTTACCCGTGACCATCGAAGGAGACAAAGTGACGATAACTGGTGGCACGCTGACCGGCGAACCACCGGGCGGCGTCATTCGTTATCTGCCGGGCCTTGAGTCTGACCAAACGGATGCCTCGATCATCGGGCTCGCGACACGCGCCCTGAGTAACTTCGAATATGAGACTCTCACCTCAGAGGTCGACTACTCAGCAGACGGCGACCTTAATCTGCAGATGCATTTACGCGGCCGGAATCCCGATCTCGACAGCAAGCGACCGGTCATCCTCAACCTCGGTGTCGAAAACAACATCCCGCAGCTGCTCAGGAGTTTGCAGGCCGCACGTGCCGTGGAAGAAATCCTGGAAAGACGACTCGCACAGTAGATGCGGTCGCTACCAGATAGAATCTACTTAGGGTAAGCTTAATCGAAGTGTCTAAAGAGACCGGTACCGACATGAAATCGACAATTTTGCTGATCGTTTTACTCTCCGCGCTCGCCGGCTGTAACCCGACCGTCAAGATCGAGGCGCCCGACAAGCCAATCGAGATCAATCTCAACGTCAGGATCGAACATTCAATCCGGCTCCAGATCGACAAGGAACTGGAAGGCCTGTTCGATGAAGACAGCGACGTATTCTGAGGATTAGGAAGATGAAAAAGATCTTTGCTGCAATTGGACTGATGCTGATACTGCAGAATGCGTGGGCCATCGACATACACAGTGCCAAGGCGCAGGGGCTGGTTGGCGAAGCCAACACCGGTTACATCGCCGCCGTGCAGGCACCGGCGAGCGCCGAGGTCAGGGCATTGATTGCCGAGGTTAATTCAAAAAGAAAAGCCAGCTTCGCAAGCACTGCACAAAAGACAAGTACGACGGTCACGCAGGTCGCCAACCGCTTTTATGAAATTGCGGTGCAGAAAACGGCTGCCGGAGAATACTACCAGGACGCCGGCGGCCGCTGGCGGAAGAAATAGCCACTGCAGAATCGCGGCTGAAAGCCGCTCCCACGTTACTATTAGCAGGATCGTAGGAGCGGCTTCCAGCCGCGATTCCTCAAATCTTCCACAACCTCACTCAACTTTTCCTATTGCACAAAACCGGGGTCGTTTAGGGATGCCTCCACCGAATACAGAGCATTACAGGGTCAATTAGCACAAAAAATAGTGTACGCTCTGGTACGAATAACAACCAAGAGGAAAGCAATATGGACTTTCTCAAAGGCCTGTCTCCCCATGTTCACTGGGGCCTGCGCTTGTCACTGGCTGCCACGTTTCTGTACCACGGCGCCGGCAAACTTCCGGTCGAAGGACCCATGATGGGTATGCCCGTCGCCGCGGTCTGGATGCTGGCCCTGGCCGAAATCGCCGCCGGTGTGTGTTTGATTGCCGGCGCATTCGGCAAGGAGATACTGACCCGTATCGGCGCCCTGATCGTCATCGTCGTCATGATCGGCGCCATCGCGATGGTTCACGCCAAGAATGGCTTCAGTGTCATGAACGGCGGCATGGAGTTCCAGATCCTGATGCTGGTTACCGGCTTGTACCTCGCAGCGAAAGGAAACGAAGTCTAAGCGATGTTCTGATCGTATTTTTACGATCCGGTTCCGCAAATAGCAGCGCAGCAGGCAACAGACTTGCCTGCTGCGTTATAGTCTTATTCAATAGTATTCCCGCCTTGCTACCAACAAGTGACATTGCCATGAAACGATCCCGGTTACCGCTCGCCTTCCTCACGCTGCTCGTCGTCACGCCGCTTAACGCCCAGCAGGAAGAAACCTACGACTACTTCTCCGCCAATCGCACGATGATCCGCAACGGCGTGCAAGCGGTGCTCATGTGCAACGGTCTGTTTACCGGGCATCGCACACTGGAGCAGGTATTTTCCCAGGAGCTTAAGTACCTGACGTCGCCGAGATTTGATGGACCTGTTGGAACCGTGGACGGGGGTGAATACGCAATCGACCGCGACAGGAAGGCCGTCGCCATCGGCGGACCGACCACCGGAACGATCATCCGTGCCGCATTCAGGGAAGGCATCGGTTGCGTCGTCATGGCGCCGGACCAGACCTTCGACGATATTGATTCACTGCCACAACTCGATCTGCCCTACCCTGCAATGGACCCGACAACCACGCCGTGGCCGAACGGCGACCTGGTCGAGAAAAAGCCACTGCCCGGCAACATCGATGCAAGTGCGCTACAGGCGGCCTCCGACTGGGCTTTCGATCGCGACACCCCTGAGCAGGACACCCTGAGCCTGATGGTCGTTTACAAGGGCGACATCATTCATGAACGTTACGCCGACGGCGTCGACATGACGACGCGCACGCGCACCTGGTCCACCGCGAAAAGTATCGCGGTTACACTGATGGGCATGCTCGTCGATCAGGGCAGAATGGACCTCGACGCAGCGCTCGGCTTAGAGTGGGAACCGGCGCTCGAAAACCCGCAAAACGATCCGCGCAATACCATCACGCTGCGCAATGTACTGAACATGTCGAGCGGGCTCTATCCGGTCGATAGCTTTGGGTTGGAATACGCTAACGGCTCCGGGTTCAGCTATTGGGCCGGTGCAAGCTCGACTCACGGTGCACGTAATCGCGGGCTGGTTCGAGAGCCGGGCACCTTCTGGGACTACGAGAATTACGACACGCTGCTCGCGGTTTACGCAATGAAACAGGCGCTCGGCAGTGACAAGGTGTACCAGGAATTCCCGCGCCGGGCGCTCCTTGACAAGATCGGCATGCGCAATACGCTGGTCAGCGCTGACCGCTTTCACGATTTTATTCTCAGCAGCCAGGTGTATACAAACGCGAGAGATCTGGCGCGATTCGGATTGCTCTACCAGCAAAACGGCACCTGGGACGGTGAACGTCTGATTTCCGCAGACTGGATCGAGTTTGTGCGCACGCCGGCACCCGCGACCAAAGATCGCGGCAACTTCTACGGCGGCCAGTGGTGGCTGGTGCCCGATGACCGAACCGACGTACCCAAGGATGCTTATTCAACGGCGGGCAATCGTGGCCAGTACGTGATCGTCGTGCCGGCGCACGACCTGGTAATCGTACGTCGTGGACTGGACTACGGAAAGCAGGGATTCAACAACTGGGATTTGACCCGGGAAGTGCTGAAAGCATTTGGCCCGGATCAGGCGATTTCACAACTGGCGAACTAACCACTGATTATTGTCAAGCAATCTTTCGCCCGCTGGGGCGGGCTCCTACAAAACAATTGATTGCTAATTCGGCAGTTGGGATTTGTAGCAAGAGACCGTAGGAGCCCGCCCCAGCGGGCGATTCATTTTCTAATAAGCAATCGCATAGCAATCGCGTCGCGGGTCCGCAGCGGCGATTCGATTGCCTGTCGCGGGATCCAGCATCACGGCGGTCGCGCAACCTGATATTTTGAACGGTGGAACGACATTGACATCATGACCTCGCTTACGCAACTCGTTGATAACCTCAGCACCTATGTTCGATTCAATATTGACTCGATTGAAGCCGCTGCTGTGCGGCCAGAATGACTGATAGAAATGTAAGGTCTGAAAGCGTGGCCACTCGATTGCCGTATGCAGATTTGGATACCAGTCTTCCCGAAACTCGACGATGTTCAGGAATGTCTGCAGGATCGTCTGTTCCTGGTTGTCACCGCCCGGCGTACCAATCGCGAGCAGCGGTTCGTCACCGCGCATGACAATACTCGGCGTCAGCGTGTAACGCGGGCGCGACCGCGGCCTGAGCTGAGCCGCTTTCGATTTATCGAGCCAGAACTGCTCACCGCGCACGCTCATGCCGATCCCGGTATCGCCCAGGATCACGGCACCGCCAATCCAGCCGCCGCTCGGTGTAGAGTCAAAGACGTTGCCATCTTTGTCGATGATCGCAATGTGCGATGTATCCTTCAGCGATTCCGGGTGATCGACGAACGCAGCGCTCAATTCGGCAGGTGCAGCCTGTTCGCCGGCGACCCAGTAGTCCCAGCTGTCGACAGCTGAATCGAATGGTAATGGATCACCTGCAACAAATGACGTTGATGAGCGGGCCATATCGATTTCCGCTGCCCGCTGCCGGGCATACCCTTTCGATAACAGGCCCTCGGCCGGGACCTCGACAAAATCCTGGTCCGCGTAATAGGTATCGCGATCCGCATAGGCCAGCTTCAATGCCTCGATCAACACATGCGTGTAGTCGGCGCTGTTGTGGCCCATCGAACGCAGGTCGAAGGTTTCGAGGATGTTGAGCGCCTGCAACAGCGCCGGTCCCTGGCTGTTGAACGGCTGCTTATAAACGGTATAGCCGCGGTAATCGGTCCGGGCCGGCGCTTCCACCCGAGCATAAAACTCGGCAAAATCCGATATCGTAAAACCCGAGCCACGCTCGCGCAGGTAGCTGACCATCTCCTCGGCGATGTCACCTTTATAAAAACGATCGCGAGCGGCCACGATGGCCGCCTCTCTGCCGGCTTCCGCATTTTCACGTTCAGCCTCGACCATTCGTTTGAATGTGTTGGCAAGACCCGGAAAGCGAATCGTTTCACCTGGCCGGTAAAAAGAACCATCAGGCTTTAGCCAGTAGCGCCGGTTATCCGGCCATGCATTAATAAAGTCGATTTCCCGCTCGATGCTGCGTGTCGTACGCCCGCGTAACGGGAAGCCTTGTTCCGCGTATTCGATGGCGCGCGCGGCGACCTGCTCGAAAGTCATCGTTCCCCAGCGCTCCAGCACTGTAAGTGCCGCGTGCAACGCACCGGGCACCACTGCCGGATCCAGCCCCTGCCCCTTGAGGTTCTTGCCATCCCGCAGATAGTCATCGATATTGGCGGCCGCCGCGGCCCATCCCTGTCCGGTAATGGAGGTGACCTTTCGTTCGCTCTGCGGATAAACCAGTATCAGCGCCTCGCCGCCAATCCCATAAAGATCCTGCTCGACGACCCCGCCGACCAGCAATGCCGCGACGCCGGCATCGAAGGCGTTGCCGCCCATATACAGAATCTCGAGCGCTGCCGCTGTGGTCAGCGGATGACCGGCGGAGATACCGGCATTACGGCCGATGATCAGCGGTCGCAACGGCCCCTGAACAGCCATCGATTGCGCTGGCGGTTGTGCATCGACCGCCGGTGCTGTGGCGCAGGATGCGAGGCCGCCAAGCAACAGTAAAAAAATGCTAATCCGGGTGACACTATTCATCTTTTTTTGACCCGCTGGTTGGTTGGAATTGACGCCAATATAACCTGTGCGAGCCCGCCTTTGCTGTCATTTCATCCTGCAACTCATTGAATTCTGCTACATTGACCATCCGTAAAAGGGAGCACGGGGGTACGGATGGCTGGACTGTTCGAGGAACTGAAGCGTCGCAACGTCGTTCGCGTAGGAATCGCCTACCTGGTTGCCGCGTGGTTGGTGCTACAGATCATCGACCTGGTTCTGGAAAACCTGCCCGCCCCGCCTTGGGTGATGCAGGTCATCTTGCTCCTGACAGCCCTGGGATTCCCGTTCGCGCTGGCCTTTGCATGGGCCTTCGAGTTGACCGCCGAAGGCCTGAAGCGCGAGCGCGACGTCGATCGCTCGACATCGATAACACCGCAGACCGGCCGCAGGCTCGATCGACTCATTATTGTCGTGTTGGTTATCGCCGTCGGCCTCTTGTTGACGGATAAATTCCTGCTGCGCGATACCGGCCAGGCTGAGCTGACGGTACAAGCCCCGGATGAATCCCCGGTACCGCAGCCCTCGCGACGTTCGATTGCCGTATTGCCCTTCGTCAACCGCAGCAATGTACAGGACGACGTATTTTTTGTCGACGGCATACACGACGACATCCTTACGCAACTTGCAAAAATTTCGTCGCTAAAAGTCATCTCACGCACCTCGGTGATGCAATACCGCAATACTGAAAAACCGATGCGCATAATTGGTAAAGAACTCGCCGTCGCGACCATTATGGAAGGCAGCGTGCAACGTGCCGGCAAGCGTGTCCGCATTAACGTCCAGTTGATCGACGCTAATACGGACGAGCATTTGTGGGCCGAGGTTTATGACAGAGAACTGACCGCTGCCAATATTTTCGAAATTCAAACCGAGATGGCGACCGCCATCGCTGGCGCATTGCGCGCTACCCTGACCAGCGACGAGGAACAGCGACTCGCACTCAAGCCGACCGAAAATCTTGAAGCTTACGAAGCCTACCTGCTCGGCAGGCAGCGTCTGGTGGCAAGAACAGTAAAAGCCATCGCCGAGGCGAAGGCGTTTTTCGAGCGGGCGATTAACCTGGACCCGGATTTCGCGCTGGCGTATGTCGGTATATCCGACACCATTCAATTGCAGGTCGATTACTCCGGCTGGTCACCCGCCACCGTTGCCCGGGAAGCAATGCCATACGTTACAAGAGCCCTCGAACTCGATAGCAATTCTGGCGAGGCGATGATTTCACTTGCCAGTACCTACGAGTTTGCCGGGGATTTTGATGCAGCGGAGCAGGCATATCGGCGTGGTCTGGAACTGGTACCAAATAATGCGCAAGGACACCACTGGTATGGGCTGTTTCTGCAACAAACCAGGGGGCTCTTTGCCGAAGCATATGAACAATTCCGGCTGGCGAGTATTCACGATCCACTCTCAGCCATTATTAACAACAACCTGATGGTAGCACTGACGAGTCTTGGACGATTTGAGGAAGCCAATGCATTAATGGAAAAGACGTTTGAAATCGATCCTCAGTTTATGACGTCCCACCAATTCAGGGCCGTAGGATTCTGGAGAACTGATGGACAGCTGGATCTTGCAATGGATGGGTTTTGGAGTGCGTTGCAGATCGATCCAGGCAATCCGCTGAATTACACGAGTATTGCCGAGATCTATATGGATCTAGGGGATGATGAACGGGCAAAGTGCTGGTATGACAGAAGTTTCGCCTTATACGCCAATGCCGGCGTTATATTCACTACGTTCGCAGAATACAGTGCGCTGCAAAACAACAAATCGGCAGCAATGCAATATGGTCGCGCCACTCCGCCGAATACCTACGGGCGATTCTACTGGACGGTACCCCTTTCGATAGTCAAGACCTATTTGCTTCAGGACGGGAAAATCGATGAAGCACGGGCCTTGTACAATGAATTCTTCCCTGAACTTTTGAGTGATGCGCCCGACTTTCTCGACCGGGCGAATATTATGGCGGCTGTCGATGTCGCTGAAATTCTGCTGCGCGCTGACGAAATGGAACATGGACGACAATTGCTTGCGAAAATCGAATCATTCATTGCAGATGTGCCCCGACAAGGCGAATATGGCTACATGGTTACTGACGTCCGCATCCATACGCTTCGCGGGGACACGGATCTTGCACTTCAAGCATTGCAAATGGCCGTTGACGAAAACTGGCGAAGTCACTGGCGTTATTACCTGGATGTGGACACGGCGCTCGAGCCACTGCGATCGCTCCCGGAATTCGATTCAATCTATCGCGAAATATCGGCAGACATGGCCGCCCAACTCGAACGTGTCAGGGCCAGAGAAACGCTCGAGACCTCCTGCACGCTTTAATGATCGCCGGATCGTAGGAGCCCCGCCCCAGCGGGCGATCATTCGCCGCTGCAAACGCGCTCGGCAGGACTGGCAGACCCGTTACCGAGGCGCCTCACTCTGTCACTGCAAACGGAATCCGTTTTACCGCAAGTTGTCCATTGCTCATCACCAGCAGCACGTCCTGCAATGCAGCAATATCTGTCAGTGGATTGGCTGGCACGAGGATCATGTCGGCCTCGAAGCCTGCCGCGATCCGGCCGGTCTGATCTTCTACCTGCAATAACCCGGCAGAGACAATTGTCGCCGACTGCAGGGCCTCGAAATTAGTCATACCCATGCGCACGAAATGCTCGACCTCTAAGGAGATGCGGTTAATCGATTCGCTGTCGTAATAGTTATCAGCGCCGGTCGCGATCTTCACCCCTTGCTGGTGCGCCTCACGAAATGCCCGCTCGAGATGCGGCAACATGTGTTTGCCGCGAAGACGCAACACGTAGCCGTATTGCTCCTCGTTCATCTCGTCCATCGTGACGTAAGTTGGCACCAGCCAGGTGCCTCTGTCCTTCATCAGGCGAATCGTCTCGGCCGACAGGTAAGTGCCGTGCTCGATACTCCTGGCACCGGCCAGGACTGCCGCCCTCGCACCCTCGTCGCCGTGCGCATGCACCATCACGGGGATGCCGTGACGTGCCGCCGCCTCGACAATGACCCGCAACTGATGCTCGGTGTACACCTGCTGACGCGGATCCGTATCCGGCAGGCCTGCTCTTTGCGTACCACGCGTCTTGATGACATCCACGCCACGATCGGCGTTGATATTGACCAGCAGCCTGAGTTCCTCGTCGGTATTGACTCCGCCGGCAAGTGCTTCGAGCCGCGGATCGGCAAGCACCGACTCACCCAGGTTCGGCGTGACGAATACGCCGGCGGCTACGACGTCGGGTCCCGGGATCCGGCCCGCTCTCACCAGCTCACGAAGGGACACGTCCTGGAAAGCAGGCACGCTCGCTGTACGTATCGTCGTTACCCCGGACTCTAGCGCTCGCCTCGCTTGTTCCACGCTATTGATGTGCGTGTGCACGTCGAACATACCAGGCATCAGGAAGTTGCCCTCGCAGTCGATAACTTCGTAACCTGAAGGAATCGCAGCACTGCCATCGGCGATGCGCTCGATCTTCCCATCCTTCACAAATACCGTCACGTTTTCCTGGAGTCGATTGTCAACGCCGTTGAATACGCTCGAATTGGTCAAGGCATAGGAGGCGCTTTGCGCCATCGCAAACGAAGAAACGCACAGTAGTGCCACCACGCTGCGGAACCGGACGAAATTAGTCATCATTATTGGTCTCGCGAACAAGATGTTATGCAGGCAAATATAACTCGTGTGAGCCTGTGATCCATAGACTTTTTCGCCACGCGGCGACCAACACAGTATCCTTGTCATTCGCGCCGTGACCGTAGAAATTGCCGGGCCTCCCGCATCCAGTCGCGCACGTCGGCCTCATCGACTCCTTCCTGCCGCTCCGTCGACTGCAAATACTCGATAGAGCTTTCGAGTGCCTGGATGAGCTCATCCAGCGGCGCATCACCGGTATCCGGTGTTCTCCGCTGATCGAGCCAGCGACAGCCTCGACCGAATTGGCAATTCACACACTCAGGGAGGAAAGCATTGTAGTGCCCGGCATATGGGCAGTCGGTGAAGTCGACTTCGCGCTCGATGACCCAGCGCGGGTACTCGAGCAGGCCGCTAACGTACACCCTGAGCGTACGCGTATTTCGGGTGGTTGCCATGGCCAGGTGGATCCCTCGAACGTCCCTGTCATTACTAGCAACCACCGCTAATCAGGACAATGCGGATTTCTACCTAATACCGAGTTTGCATATCGGCGGCCAACCCGCTGATTTCCTCCCAAAGGGTGTGTACAATTCGCGGCTGCCCTGCTCCAGGGACCCCGTTACATCGACTTTACGAGGACCAATCCATGCACCCACGAACTAACCGGCGCAGCCTGCTGCTGGCTGCCCTGATCTCCAGCAGCGCCATTTCCCCCCGGATTTCCAATGCAACTATTGTGGAATTTCAAACAGTTATGGGCAGCTTTGAAGTCAATCTCTACGATAATGCCACGCCCGCAACGGTCGCCAATTTTCTCGGCTATGTGAATAACGGCGCCTACACGAACTCGGTCTATCATCGCTCGTTGCCTGGATTCGTGGTGCAGGGCGGCGGCTTTACCTTCGACATGACAGTACCGCTCAATTCGATTCCGACCAACCCGCCAGTGACCAATGAACCGGAGTTCTCGAACGTGCGTGGCACCATTGCCATGGCCAAGCAGGCTAATGATCCCAATAGCGCGACCAACCAGTGGTTTATTAACCTTGCTGATAACAGCACCGGCCTGGACGGCCAGAATGGCGGCTTCACGGCATTTGGCGAGGTGGTTGGCGGCGGCATGGATGTGATCGATGCGATTGCGGCCCTGCCAACCTATGATTTCGGCGCACCGACCGACGACCTGCCATTGCGCAACTACACGGCGAACGACTTTGCCAATAATGTCCCGCTCGACGGCACGCACCTGGTCATCGTCAACGCGATTATCATCTTGGATTCGACCGTCGACAGTGCCGCCGGACTGAATCCTCCGCTCAATACCGCTAACACGGGCGGCGGTGCACCCCCTCCGCCACCCACTGCAAGTGGCGGTGGAGGCGGCGGCAGCTTTGGTATCTTCGGCCTGCTCGCGCTGCTGTTCGGCTATCGATTCCGCCGGCCCTGATCCTGAGCAGGGGTTTGACGGCTAGTGTGCTGTCAGCCTTGGCGGTGACGCCGCGTCGAATACTTTCTCGCCGTCAATGAAGGTCATTCTGACTTTCGTCGAATGAACTTCGGTGATTGGAACCTCGAACGGATTGGTTTCGGTCACAATCACGTCGGCATGCATGCCGACCTCGATCGAGCCTACTTCGTCGCGATGACCCATCAATCTTGCTCCGTTCTCTGTGAGGATGCGGAACGCGTCGTCCAGTGAGACACTTTCCCGGATGCCAAGCGTATCTTCGCTGCCGCCGGGCATCTGTCGCGTCACCATCGTTTCTATGGCAAGCCAGGGATTAACCGATGGCACGACTGACCAGTCCGAGCCGGCAACAACCAGTGCTCCCGAATCAAGCGCGTCCCTGATCGGCACCCATCGCCGCATCCGTTGCTCGCCAACTGCAGCAAGAATATCAACGGCGGCTATCGGTGTCGGATACCAGATATATGGCGAGAATTCCCAGGCCATCTCTACTTCGCGCACTCGCGGAATGTCTGCCAGGGACACGAACGTGCTGTGGCCAACGTGATGCATTGGCCCACCCGAGCCATTTGCTTTGCGCGCCGCGGCAACCGCATCAATTGCCGCACGAACCGCGGCATCGCCGGCAGCGTGGAACTTGATGTGCAACCCTTGCCGGTCAAATCGCGTTACGGCTTTGTCCAGGATATCCTGTGGAATCAACAGCAGCCCCTTCCCGGGCCTGTCATAGTCGCGATCCGACTTTGCATCCTCATACGGTTCGAGCATCGCGCCGGTATGACTTTCGGTCGGCACGCCATCGAGAAACAGCTTGACGCAGTCAGGTGAGAAACGGGGACGGGCGTAGGTGCCACGCGCTGCGATCAGCATTTCGCCCATACGGTTCACGTCTTGAGGCTGCGGCGCCCACACGATGCAGCCGCGAACGCGCTGCTTGATCAGTCCTTCTTCCGATAGCGCCGACAAGGGACCGATATCCGGCGTTCTGACGCTTGCGACAGTAAAGGACGTAATGCCGAACGACAGCATCTGGTTGGTGGAGAGGATCAACGCCTCGCGCCTTGCCGCAACCGTCGCCGGAGGAATCATCCGTTCAACGAGCCGTGCCGCACTCTCACGCAGCAGGCCGTTCGGTTCGCCCGCTGCATCGCGCTCGATGATGCCGCCATCCGGATCCGGCGTGTCGCGAGTAATACCCGCCAACTCCAACGCCATAGAATTGACCCACACGCTGTGGTGCGCCTCATCGTTCAGCACCACGGGGTGATCCGGCGCAACAGCGTCAAGAAATGCCCTGTTTTGCTGGCCCGGTTCGAACACGGCCGCAACCCAGTTGCCACCCTGGATCCATGCGCCCTTCGATGTCCCGACAACACAGGCCGCCACGGCTTCAGCAATGGCTTGCGGAGGCGCGCCGGGTGCCAGGCGGCATTGAAACTGTTCCAGCCCGGCAAATAACGCATGCACATGTGAGTCGTGCAACCCCGGAAGAACGGTACCACCGCCGAGATCGACGACCTCAGTTTCCCGGTCGCGCATCGCCTCGATCGTAAGCGAATCACCAACTGCCACAATAATGCCGCCGCGTATCGCCATGGCCTCCGCCCAGCCAGACGGCGTCCTGACCTGACCATTGGTCAGAATCAAGTCGGCGGCCTCGCTCGGCGCGGGCGCTTGTGCGCTCGCCGTCACTGGTTGTA
>Ga0209987_10000285_pt1 | contig 25766 bp, 20 predicted proteins | sample N074metaG_FD_182134 | JGI IMG/M metagenome (GOLD analysis project Ga0209987, IMG submission 182134) | Deep subsurface microbial communities from Kermadec Trench to uncover new lineages of life (NeLLi) - N074 metaG (SPAdes) (version 2) | ecosystem: Environmental > Aquatic > Marine > Ocean trench...
GCTTATTCGCATCACCACCGGCAATCGAATCATCGCCGCGGTTGCCGGCCCAACTTGTCTCTTTGCTATCCTGCATCTGAGTTTGCTCGTAACATCCGTTTGAACAAAGGCTACCTATTGCAGGGGTCGCCGCACAGGAACTGGATCACAGTGCCAACCGGCATTTTTCATAATAACAACAATATGTTACGTCGCTTTTTTACTTAATGAGGTCTCCATTACCCGATAGCAAGGCCGGTAGCGCATGCTTTCCAGTTTCATGCGCCCGTCCGCCACAAAATCAGCCAGCAATTTGTCGAGCACGTTCATAATGCTTGGCGATGCGCAAATCTCGAACGGCCCTTTTTCCTCAATTGACGCGATGGTGTCCTCGCGCACATTACCGGACACAATTCCCGAGAACACCCTTCTTAAGTTTGCGGCCAACTCGTGCACGGGCAATCCATTATCAATCTTCAGGGCACGCATCGATTCGTGCGTTGCTTCAAACGGTTTCTGGAACTCATGGTCGATGTGCAAGCGCCAGTTAAAATAGTAGGCGTCGCCATGGCGTTCCCGAAACTGCCGGACTTTCGCAAATCCGCTTAGCATTTCGCCGGCGACTTTTTCGGAGTCGTCGATAATGATCGAGTATCGCTGCTGGGCTTGCTGACCCAGGGTCGCTGCGACAAACTCATCGATCTGCCTGAAATAGGATTCGCTTTTTTGCGGGCCTGTCAAAATCATTGGCATGGGCAAATCGCGATTTTCCGGATGCAGGAGAATGCCCAGCAGATACAAAATTTCTTCGGTGGTGCCGACCCCGCCAGGAAAAACGATTATGCCGTGGCCGATCCGCACGAACGCTTCCAGTCGCTTCTCCATGTCGGGCATGATCACCAGCGAATTGACGATCGGGTTGGGCGATTCAGCCGCAATGATTCCGGGCTCGGTTATGCCTATATATCGACCTGCGTTAATGCGCTGTTTCGCATGACCGATAGTCGCGCCTTTCATCGGACCCTTCATCGCGCCCGGCCCACAACCCGTACAGACATCAATTTCACGCAGGCCTAATTCGTAGCCGACTTTCTTGGTGTAGTCATATTCATGACGACTGATCGCATGACCACCCCAGCACACCGCCAGATTCGGTAGCGACGGTGTTTGCAGAATGCCCGCGTTTCGAAGAATATGAAACACAGAATTGGTGATGTCTTCTGATGTTTGCGGATCAAACCGGCCGCTATCACGAATTTCGTTATTGGTGAAAACAATATCCCGCAGCACCGCAAACAAATGTTCGCGAATGCCACGAATCATCACACCATCGACGAAAGCGGACGCGGGAGCGTTTTTCAATATCAGCTTCAGCCCTCTATCCTGCTGTTCAAAACCAACGCTGAACTTCTTGTGCTTGATTAAAACAGCCCTGGTATCGTCGGAGGCACCGCCGGAATTGAGTACCGCCAACATGCACCGTCTCAGCAGCGGATAGACGCCGCCTTCGCCCTGATTCCGCAGCTTGTCTGCCTCGATCTGTGACAGAACCTCAAGGCTGCCCTCCGGCCAGACTTCAGCATCGACCGTCTGGTTGTCGTCCAGACGCATGGTGGTGCTCATGTGAATACTCGAGGTCATGTTCAATGCATCAAAGGAAACCGGCTACGGTCGAATTTCGATCTGGACTCTGTCCGGCGTCATCAACCAAATGTCGATCATGTCCGAATTGGATAGCGCTATGCATCCGTTGGTCCAGTCTTCCTTGGCATAGTAGGCCTCTGAGTAAGTGGGTTTATTTGGCTGGCCATGAATCATGATCTGGCCGCCGGGGTTCAGCCCTTTGTTGCGAGCCTCGCTGCGGTCTGAAGCGTTCGGGTAAGAGACATGAATGGACAGGAAAAAATTGCTGTCCGGATTTCGCATGTCCAGCCAATACATGCCTTCGGGCGTCTTCTGGTCGCCCTCGTTCAGTTTGTCACCGACCGGGTACATACCAAGCGCGATATCGAATGAACGAAAGGGCTTGCCGTCTTTCATCAGATACAACATGCGCTTTTCTTTTTCAACCACGACCATATCTGCAACTGGAAAATCCATGTCCGCCAGCGAAATGTTCGAGATCAATAATGAGGTAGCGAACACAGCAATGAAGTGGAAATCGAACTTCCCGTCAGGTTTCGAACGATGCCACATTGTCAGGCTCCCATTTGGCGTGTGCTATCAATTATCAAACGTTTCTGCCGACAATCCAACCGATCGCAAATCCGATCAAACCGGCAACACTGGTGTACACAGGAAGATAGCGGAACACTTCTTGCGGAAACACCGATCCGCTCACCATTCCGTCAAGATCGATAGAATATCCATAGTGCAGGTACACGGACAGGCCAAGCGCGGGCAGGGCGAATCCGATGATACCCAGTGGCAGACGCCAACCAGCACCTGTCCAGTACCCCTTTCCCAGGATCAGGGTGGCAATGGATAAAATGACAACAGCCAGCATTGGCATCAGATTGCGCAGCAAGTAAGCGTCCGCCCGCTCCACCGAGGCTGCAAACATTGCGGCAGCAACGACGATGAGAAGTACGGGAAGAAGTCGAATGATGATCAGCTTGGCGACTTGCGACATCTGTACACTATCCTGCGCTATTTTCCGTGAGGACGGGGAAGTTTATCTTCGTGCCGGGCTGCAGCGTGTGCAAGTCCAGCGCCGGGTTGTATTGACGAAAAAGCCATATCGGCACATCGTACTGACGCAACGACAAAACCCAGACTGACTCACCGCGGCGAATCACATGTTCCTGAATGCCTGTAATAGTGTGCGTCCGAAAAAACTGATCTTGCAGTTGCTGGTGATACTGGCTGCGCAGCAGCTCAAATGCAGCCGCATCAACGTTACGCAGATCGAGCTTTATTCGCTGGCCCAGTTCAACTGGCGTTCGAAACGCCAGTCCGTTTATGTCTCTTAGCCGCTGTGTCTTGATCTGTAACCAGTCGGCGAAGTGACCCAGTGTCTCCATGGGATGGACTTCGATGGTCTTGTCGGCCGAGACCGTATAGTCGCTGGGGTCAGACAGCAATGAGGTTTGAATCTTGCTTCTTATTGTGGCGGCGAAATCGTCCGCCATTGCGCCAATGTCGAGAGGTTCTTCAGGCAAATCGATATCCGGCTCTTCATCAACAATTGCCGTCACTTCTGCGACGATGACTTTTTCTTCCGGTACTTTCTCTGCCGCAATCCTCGCAACGACTTGCGGCGCCGGACCAGCCGCTGGCAATCGCAGTCGTTGCCCGGCCCGGATGCGATGACTGCTGCCAAGATTGTTTATTGCAACCAGTGTTGATACCCGGGTTCCATACTCGTCTGCAATTTCGGACAGGGTATCGCCCCGCGCAATAGTATGAAACAGGTCGGGCAATTGCTTATCGAAAAATTTGTCCGCAGAGACCGCTGCAATCAGCTCGTCGATTGAGCCGGACAAGCGGTAGTCGGGTATACGAATTTGATACGACCTGGGCAGGTATTTGCTGCCTTGAAAAATCGTTGCCTGGAGTGCCGGATTATACTGCCGCAAGTCTCGCTCACTGATACCCAGAGCGTCGGAGACACTTCGGGACGACATGTAAGATTTCAAGGTATGCAGTTGGTAGTCGATCTTCTTTTCAGGAACCACTCCAGGGAAATACTTGCTCGAATTCTGATCGACCTCGCGTGCTGCAAGAAACGCTACATAGAAATTTCGAGATGCAAAGCCGAATGTACGACCGCGGTATTGCCGGAGAATTTTCGCGTATTCGGTGTCACCGAACTGTCGCATTGCCCTTCTTGCGCCGGAGAGCCCATGGTTATAAGCAGTGATCGCCATCGGCCAGTTGCCGGTAATGGAAAAATTGTAAGCCAGCAGTTTAGCGGCTGCTTCAGTCGCCAGGAACGGGTCATTGCGCTCGTCAAGCACGTGATCAATCTGCATAAATCGCCGCCCGGTACTTCGCGTGAATTGCCAGATACCGGATGCACCCAAATGCGAACGTGCGGCCGGATTGTAAGACGACTCGACGTGCGGCAATGCCGCCAGATCAATCGGCACGCCCAGTTTTTTGAACTCACTCTCAACGTGCGCCCTCCAGCGGCCGGACCGAATCAATCCTTCGCGGAAGCGATCCGAAAGCCCTTGCTGATAGCGAATTCTGTTAACCGCTGCGGATAGTTCGCTGTTGCTGACATTCACTGGCCATAGATCCAGTACCCGTTGATGCTCTACGTCAAGATTGTCGCGTTTGCCGCGCGCAAGCGTACGTAAAACTCCCTGGTAATGTTTGCGGCGCTTTTGCGCGCGCCGATTCCGCTCTTTGCGGCTAATCGACGAGGGCATCGGCATGCTTTCATAGACAACGCCAAGATATCGATTGTCGTGAAGAACCCCCTCGTCGCTCGAGTAGGCAGTGAATATATCGATCCAGAATTCGACGTCGGGGTCGAGTTCTGCCGGTTTTGGAAACAAGGCATCCGTATTCGCCGCGAAGGCCGAAGCGCCAAGTAATACCAGCAATATCAGTAAAATCGAATGTTTATGACTTGCCATTTGTGGGAAATACGGTTTCAATCGAGAAAAGAGCCCTAAATACTTGAATAGTTCACAGAAAGTTAACCTCTTATAAGGTATTTTTGGTCAAGCTGGAAGCCACACACGCCCAGCTCCTGGAACAATGATGACCCGATCAGTCAAAATTCGAATATTGAGTCGCAGCGCTTTTGCCCTGCTGGCAATTGTTTGCCTGCAAAATGCGACCGCAAATGAAGCTGCAGATGAGCCAAACGACGATTCAACGGCAATCGCAGCTTTGACCTCGGCAGAAGACGAGCGTTCCGCCGCGCTCGAGAGCACCGAGGATCACGAGCCGTCGGGATCTCTCAAATTGCTCAAAGCACATATTCCGCCTGGCACGTTCCAGCGCTTGTCGTGGTCGGCTACCGAATTATTCGAAGGTGTGCCGGTTTCCACGCCGGTACTCGTGGTTAACGGCCGGGCGCCAGGGCCTACTCTGTGTCTGACTGCCGCTGTTCATGGCGACGAGCTGAACGGCATTGAAATGGTTCGTCGAGTAATGCACAGTCTTGATCCGGCGAAACTTTCTGGCGCCGTAATCGGCGTACCGATTGTCAACCTGCAGGGCTTTCGCCGTGGCTCTCGTTACTTACCAGATCGTCGCGATTTGAATCGCTACTTCCCCGGCAACGAAAAAGGCAGCGCGGCTTCCCGGATTGCATTTTCATTTTTTTCCCAGATCGTTTCGCATTGCGATGCACTGGTGGATATACACACCGGTTCGTTCGAGCGCGCAAACCTGCCTCAATTGCGAGCAGACCTGACGCGCCCGGACGTCCTGACATTAACCAAAGGATTTGGGGCAACTGTCGTATTGCACAGCACGCCGGCAGATGGCACGTTGCGTGCCGCGGCAACGGAAGCCGGCATTGCAGCGATCACGCTGGAAGCAGGCGGGCCGTCAATTCTTGAACTCGACGAAGTAATGCACGGGGTGAAGGGCATTGAGACGCTGCTTAACAAACTCGGCATGCAAAAGAAGAGAAGCTTCTGGGGAGACCCCGAGCCAATCTACTATCGCTCAACGTGGGTGCGTGCGGATTCCGGTGGTATTCTACTGACAGACGTCGAGCTTGGTGCGAAAGTCATCAAGGGCGAGTTGCTCGGCAGCATCACGGATCCAATGAACAATGCCAGCACCAATTTGTTTGCACCGTTCTCGGGGCGAATCATTGGCATGGCAAGAAATCAGGTCGTCATGCCGGGGTTTGCGGCGTTTCACATCGGCATCGAGACCGACGATGCACCGCTTCAAAAAGAAGATGTCACGTTGAGTCACGATCAGGAAAATGAGGCGCGAATCAGCGACTACATCGACGGCATGTCGGAGTAGCATAGCGCGAATGAAAAAGACCGATCGTCGGCCTCTGTATCATTTCTGGACCCCGAATTACTGGCCTGCCTGGTTGGCCCTGGGATTGCTTCGTCTTGTTTGCCTGTTACCACACTCGACACGTCTCAATATTGGTTTCGCGCTTGGCCGACTGGGGCATCGGCTGACGCCGTCGAGGCGCGCCATTACCCGCCGCAATATTGAACTGTGCTTTCCGGACATGAGCCCGGATGAGAGAGACGCCCTGGCACTCGCACATTTCGAAGCGCTTGGCGCGTCGCTCATTGAATTGGGGCTGGGCCAGTGGGCATCCGACGAAGAGCTCGACTCGATCACAACGATAGAAGGGCTCGAACACTTGCAAAAACCGATAGATGACGGAGTCGGCGTTATCCTGCTGAGCGCGCATTTCACGACGCTTGAAGTGGTCGGGCGAGTTTTGAAAATTCACGGCCCGACTTATGACGGCGTGTATCGCAGGAATCGCAGTGCGTTTATAACTGCGTTTCTGCTTCGTGGCCGCGAACAATCGGCACGACGAGGCATCGAGAAAACAGACATTAAGGGCATGATACGCAGCCTGCGTGAAGGCGTCGCTGTCTGGTACGCCGCCGATCAGAGCTACAAAGGCAAGCAATCCGAGCTGTTACCTTTTTTCGGCGTGCCAGCGATGACCAATACCGCAACAACGGCGCTCGGCAAGCTTGGGCATGCTGTGGCGATACCGTTTTTTCCAAGACGACGCAAAGACGGCACCTACCTGCTCACCATTTTGCCGCCGCTCGAGGGGTTTCCCAGCGATGACGCTGCTGCCGACACGATGAAATTTACGTCGATTCTCGAGGAATATATTCGGCAGTATCCGGAACAGTATTTCTGGATCCACAAAAAGTTCAAGAACCGGCCAGCGCCGCTACCCAATGTTTATTCTGACCTGGATTCGCTGAAGTAACCGTCCAGCAGTTTTTGCCAATTCGCTTCTTCAAAGAATATTCCTGGCGACAGGTTCTTTATTTTTCTTAATGACCTGTGCAGTCTGCTTAAGGTCTCCTGCTTCCAGGTGCCGGTTGGCGACAGCTCGCCGCGATCGAAGTCGAGCAGCCACACTTCGTCTTTCTCGTCCAGCTGAATGTTGTAGGCGTTCATATCAGCGTGGTAAACCTCGTGTGCATGAATGCGGCAGATGGCAACACCAAGCGACTCCCAGAATTCGTCTGATCCGGGTGCTTGCAAGATTCGGTCTGCCAGGGATTGAATGCCGGGTATGCGAACGGTGAGCAGGTCTGCCGTATAGAACATTGCCGTGCGCCGGTAATACGCGGCCGCGGGTATGGGTACGTTCAGGCCTTTTTTCACCAGGTTTTTAAGCAATCGCCACTCTGCAAATGAGCGGGTGTCGTCCTCTCCCTTCCAGAAATACGTGTCTTTTATGAGACGCCCGATCAAGCCGCCACGAACGTACTTCCGCAGCACAAAGTCCCGGCTGCCGTCGCTAACGATTAATGTATTACCACGCCCGGCACTCCTGAGCGCGCCTGTCACCGGCTCGACAGTCTTCCAACCGCGGGCGCGAAACAGATCCTCCGACACTTGGTCGAAAATGCCGGAATCGTATACGATGGCTCCCTGTTTGGTCTTCTTAACGAATTCAGTCAACTTAAGATCCTGTTAATCGTATCCAGCATGTTCAGTCAAACTCCACCTGAAAATATTTGTGTTGTGCGCCTTTCCGCCATTGGCGACACCTGTCATGTACTGGCGGTCGTCCGCAGCATTCAGGACACCTGGCCGGAGACAAAAATCACCTGGATTATCGGCAAGACAGAGGCCTCCCTGCTTGGCGACATTCCCGATATCGAGTTTATCATTTTCGATAAATCTGCAGGAATATCGGAGTATCTGGCAATTCGCTCAAAATTGGCAGGCCGTCATTTTGATGTTGCACTGTGCATGCATCCATCAATGCGCGCGAATTTCATACTTCCGTTTATAAAGTCCCGCTGCAAGTTAGGCTTCGACCGGGCCCGCGCAAAAGACCAGCAATGGTTGTTTACCAACAAGCGCATCGAAATGCGCCCGCCCCAGCACGTCCTGGATTCGCTCTTCCAGTTCGCGCAAACCATTGGTGTAAGGCGGCGGCAGCTCCGATGGGATATTCCGCTTTCACCGGCAAACATAGAATACGCCTCCGGGTTCGCTCGTCCGGGCAAACCGATGTTTCTGATCAGCCCCTGCAGTAGCGCTCGCGCACGAAGTTTTCGCAACTGGAGCGCCGAAAATTACGCGGCGGCGGCCAACCACGCGCAGCAGAAATTTGACTGTAACGTCATTCTGACCGGCGGCGCTTCTGCTGAAGAGCGTATGTTTGGCGAAGCCATTACGCGCCTGTGTGGTCCGGCACTGCATGATCTTATCGGCAAGACCAGCCTGAAACAGCTGCTGGCCCTGATCGACCAGGCGGCGTTGGTCCTCACTCCGGACTCCGGACCTGCACACATGGCGACCGCTACCGCCACCCCGGTCATAGGCTTGTATGCCGCTACAAATCCAGACCGCGTGGCGCCTTACCTCAGCCAGGACCTTACAGTGAATGCCTATCCAGATGCGGTCGAAAAATTCCTCAGCAAACGCGTGGACCAGGTGCCGTTTGGCGAGCGTGTCCGCGATCCAGCCGCCATGGGATTGATCCGGCTTGCAGCCGTCAACGAGCGCATCGATCAGGCATTCTCAGTTATGGGCAGATAAGAGACCATTGCTGTTTTTAAGCGGTATATCTGTCTATTTAAAGTGTTTTGGAAGATTTATCTTCTAAACCGGTAGCTGGGCGGAGCGAATTTGCTATGAAACCGGCTAAAATTGCCATCTCTTCCACACAGACGCAATCCATAATCACCCATTTATCGATTTTTCCGGATGTTTGCTTATATTAGTCAGTATTTTGTGACTTTTAGCGCTTTAAAAAATTTGATATTTTATCGATTTTATTTCCGGAGAAAAGCGGCTTTCTTGATGAGTTTTGACGTTTTCTCAGACAATTGGATATTTTTGGCCTTTTTAGCGATAACTTAGCGGGTTTTCAGCTCAATCCTGTCTCATTTGAAATCCGCTAATACTGCGTTGGCGCTGATCCCATGCAGACAATTCAAATGACCCAATGGGCATTCACGTTTGAAGCAGGGACTGCAGTCCAGCCGTTGGTAATGAATGTTCGCCTTCGCCGTCAGGGGTGGCGTGTAATCTGGCGAAGACGAGCCGTAAATCGCGTGAACTTGCGCCCCGACAGCGGCTGCTACATGCATCAATCCGGAGTCGTTGCTAACGGCGTGTTCGCAATGCGCCAGCAGATCGATGACATCCGCCAGGCTTGTTTGTCCGCACAGGTTGCGTGCTGCCCCCTTTTCCGCCAGAAACTGCCCGGCCGGCCGATCACTGGCCGAGCCCAGGACCCAAACGTCGTAACCCATTTTATCGAGGCTTAGCGACAACTCAGCGAATGACTCCAATGGCCAGCATTTCGCCGGTCCGTATTCCGCGCCCGGCATCATTGCGACGACCGGTTTGCTGCCTTGCAGACCCAGCTTCTGCATGACTGCTTGCTGATTGTCTTGCGACACGCATAGAGCCGGATGCAATGGCTCCGCTACGGCTAATTCATCGCTCCGCCCCAGGGCGACAAATTTCTTAACCGTTTGATCGAGAACACGCTTATCCAGGGCGCGTACGTCGTTGATCAGCCCATATCGCATCTCACCGCGGAAACCCGTGCGCAGCGGGATCTTCGCGAGCCACGGAATCAACGCCGACTTGAAAGAGCGCGGCAGGACGATCGCGCGTGCATAGCCGTTACCCCGTAGCGCTCGTGCAAGATCACGCCGCCTGGCCAAGCCGAACTCACCGTGACCTACGTCCAAAGCGAGGCCCTGGCGCACTTCCGGCATTCGCTCGATCACTGGCAGTGACCACCCGGGTGCCACCACGTCAATTTCGCATTCGGGACTGCTTTGTTTCAGTTGCTTGAACAGCGACTGCGCCATGATCATGTCGCCAATCCAGGACGGACCGATAATGAGTATGCGCTCGTTTTTCACCCCCGTGGCCTGGATGCTTACCCGGCCAGCGAGTCGAGATAAGCGCTGACGCCAGAGGCGACATCATGGAACTCATGGTCGCACCCCGCCGCTCGGAGCTGCGTCAGGTCGGCCTCGGTGAAACTTTGGTATGCGCCCTTCAAGTGTTCCGGAAAAGGGATGTAAGTTTTCTTGCCCTTGCCATGCCAGGCGATAACCGCATCCGCGACGTCGTTAAAACTCTGCGCCTTGCCGGTGCCGGCATTAAAGATGCCAGAGACGTCTCGATGCTCGAGAAACCAAAGGTTCATCGCGCAAATATCGTCGACGAAAACGAAGTCGCGTCGCTGTTCGCCGTCGGCGTAACCATCCGACCCTTCAAACAGGCGCACTTCGCCTTTTTCTTTGATTTGATTATTGAAGTGAAATGCCACGCTCGCCATCGATCCCTTGTGCTGTTCGCGAGATCCATAGACATTAAAGTATCGCAGGCCGACGACCTGCTGTCCGGATTCCAGCGAAACTCGCCGAACATACTGGTCGAACAGCAATTTCGAATAGCCATATACATTGAGCGGCAACTCGTTTTCAGGGGATTCAACGAAAACCCTGGCGCCGCCATAAACCGCTGCCGAAGATGCGTACAAATACGGAATGTTGTTTCGCAGACAGTGGTGTAACAAGTTTTTCGAGTAGCCGTAGTTGTTGCGCATCATGTAGCGGCCATCCCATTCGGTCGTTGTGGAACAGGCGCCCTGGTGGAGCACCGACTGCACGTTCTTCATATAGCCGGAATCCGATTCCAGCAAGGTCGCAAATTCGTCAACGTCCAGGTAATCCGCAACTTGCAGATCCGCGATGTTGACGAATTTGTGACCGTCACTCAGGTCATCGACCACAACAATGTCATCGCCAGTCTTGTCGCCAAGCATGCGTACCAGATTGCTGCCGATAAAGCCGGCGCCGCCGGTTACGATGTGCATCAGTCTTCAGCCGCCGTTAACTCGTAATCTGCACCGCAATAGGGGCATTTCGCCTCGCCTGTTTCTTCGATAGGCAAATACACTTTCGGATGCGAATTCCACAAGTACATGCCCGGCATCGGGCACGATAACGGCAGATCTGCGCTGTAAACCACATACCTGTGCTGGGAATTTGCCGGGATCAGATTCTGATCCGCAGCGCCTGCTCTTTCTGCCAAAACACTCACCCTGAGACTAATGTCGAGGGTCGAAATTATACGCACGAATATCGCCAAATGGAGCAGATATTGCTGGCTTACGCGCGCTCGTTTGCGCGGTCGTCCAAGTCTGACCCCAGTTCCCGTTGCCACAGCTCAGTGACGAATCGTCGCTGGCTTTCGAATTCGTCAACATCAACCAGCGGCGGCGCCCGATCCAGCGCAAGCTGGTGCAGGCGGGCCCGGTATTCACGATAGATCTCCTGCAGTTCGGACACATCTGACGATGCCAGGCACTTCGCTGCATCCAGCGTGCCGAGCTGGCGAATATTGTCACGATAATGAATAACCGCCCCGTTGGCGCTTGCGTTCTTGAGTGCAAGATACTGCACAAGAAATTCAAGATCGGCAATACCCCCATGACCCTGCTTCAAATCAAACCTGTCAGCAGACGTCTTGTCCAGCTGGGTTCTCATTCGCGCGCGCATTTGCCTGACCTCATCGGCGAGCTTTTTTGCATCAACACGTTCACGCAAAATTGTGCTGCGCACTCGTTCGAATTCGCGATTCACTTTGACGCTGCCGGCAACAGGGCGACTCCTCAACAAAGCCTGATGTTCCCAGGTCCAGGCGTTCTCAAGCTGGTAGCGTTCGAATGCTTCGACGCTGCTCACGAGAAGGCCGGACCGGCCGCTTGGTCGAAGTCGCGTATCCACTTCGTATAGCGCACCGGATGATGTTTGCGTCGTCAGGAAGTGCACTAATCGGCGCACCAGGCGCGCGAAAAACAGGCTGTTATCCAATGGGGCGGCACCGTCGGTTTGTTGCTCATCACCCGCAGAATCGTGCAGGAACACCAGGTCCAGATCGGACTGGTAGGAAAGCTCCATGCCCGCCAATTTGCCGTATGCGATCACGCCGAAGCCCGCCCTGTGGCGGACACCCTCAAGCAGGTATGTCGGCTCACCGTGCTTCACCACCATGTCCGCCCACGCACACGCCAGAATTTTCTCAAGAACCAATTCGGCTAAATCTGTCAACGCATCGCTGACTTTCATTATCGGCATCCCGCCGCTGAAGTCGGCGATCGCGATTCGGAAAAGTGTCGCTCGCTGAAACTGACTGAGCACCTCAGTCTGGTCTTCGGTATTCGATCCGGCCGCCTGCTGCAATCGCGCTGTGACTTCCACGCGCATCTCGCTTGCGGATACCCCTGCCGCAAACAGCCGTGGGTCCAGCATCTCGTCGAGCAATACCGGAAAACGACCGATTTCATCAGCCAGGTAAGCGCTTTGCTCACACAAATCAACGAGGCGCTGCATAGCGCCGTGATTTTCATTCAGCAAAGCGATATAGGCGCTGCGGCGCAGAATGCGCGACACAATATTCAGCACACGCTTCATCGTTTGCGCCGGCAATTGTCGTTCTTTTAGCAATGTCAGTAAGGCCGGAATGAAATGCCCGAGTCTTTTTTGTGCAGACGATCCGAGCACTCGCACCGGCCGGCTCAGCGAGAATGCGGCCAGCTCATCAGCGACAAGCTCTGGCTGATCGAAGCCTTGCTCCAGCAGCAACCCGAACCACTGCCGCTCGTCGCCACGCGCTTCCCACAGCGCGGCAAAATCGTTTTCCGATGTCGCCGCACCAGGCTCACCTTGTGCTCTGAATGCGACTTGCTGAAAGTGCCGGCTCACGTTGGCCCGATGCGACGACAAGTTGTCGGCGAGCGACTTCCAGTCGTCAAACTGCATGGCAAGCGCTAATCGCATCCGGTCTAACTCGTCGTCCGGCAGGTCATGGGTTTGCTGGTCTCGAATTGCCTGGATCATGTTTTCCAGTCTTCGCAAGAAGCGGTAGGCCGCCGTCAACTCTTCGATGCTGTCGGCAGGTAACGCTCGAACGTGATCCAGCTCGCGCATTGCGAGCTCCAGTTCCTGGCAGCGCAAATTGGTATTGCCACCACCACGAACAAGTTGCAGCGACTGTACGATAAATTCGATTTCACGAATTCCGCCCGGCCCCAGCTTGATATTGTTTGCGAGTTCGCGTCGCCGAACTTCTGCGACGATGAGGGCCTTCATTTCCCGCAGTGATTCGAATACGCCGAAGTCCAGATAACGACGATAGACAAATGGCTCGATCATGTTGCGCAGCAACCCGGTTGCTGCGGCGCTGACCGACTTGTCGCCGACAACGCGCGCTTTCACGTAGGCATATCGCTCCCAGCTACGTCCGTGTTGCAGCAGATACGACTCGAGCGAGGCGAAGTTAACAACCGGTGGACCACTCTCACCAAACGGCCGAAGCCTGGTATCAACCCGGAATACGAAGCCATCTTCGGTAGTGTCGTCCAGCAAACTGACTATACGATGAGACAAGCGCACGAAATATTCGTTAGCACTCAGCATGCGCTCACCAGTCGTTTCGCCGTCATCCGGGTATAAGAAAATGATATCGATATCTGAGGAAAAATTTAACTCATATCCGCCGAGCTTGCCCATTGCCAGGATAATCAACGGGATCTGTTCACCATTTTCATCAACCGGCGTCCCAAATCGAGCCGCCAGTGTTTCGATCGCAACCGAGCGCGCGGCCAGCAGCAATTCATCTGCAAGCGCTGACAAACTGGCAAGAGTCTCCCCGGGACCCGTTGTGTTTGCATATTCGCGCCACAATATGTGCAGCATTTTTCTGTGCCTGTAATAGCGCAGCTGCCGTTTCGCCTCTGCGCCATCATTGATGGCAACAGGCAGTTCAAATTCGATTTTCGGTGGCTCTGCAAATTCTCCTGTGGCAATTGCCTCGCGAAACCACCGCCAGTGCTTCGATACTGTAAGTGCTGCGTAGTCACTGCACGCAAGCAGGCGCACGAATGATGGATGCTGGCTCGCAGGCAGATCTTCATCGCCGCATTTGTTGTGCTCGCAGATTCTCTCCCAGGCTCGAAGCACGACTGGTTGCAAAGCTTGCGGAAGATCGTCTATCGCTTGTCGAAAAGACTTATGTAGGTTGGCTGCCATTGCAGCAAGTTTACTGCCTCGGGGCCTTGGTAGCCGAGTGGAAGACAGATTCAGGCCGGATCAGGCCGATTGAGTCTGTGTAGCCAGCGTCGCAAGGATAGAATCTAGCGGCACTGGTTTGCCAACAGCATGGCCTTGCGCGAAATCAACGCCAATTTTTGCGATCACTCTCATGGTTGCCGCGCTTTCCACGTACTCTGCCACCGTTTCAAGCTCCATCACTTTCGCCACCTGCGTAATAGCGACCACCATGGCTTCAGAAATTCGATTGCCGACAATATCTCGAATAAAGCTGCCGTCAATTTTTAGCGTATCGACCTGGAAATTCTTGAGATATGCGAACGAACTCAGTCCAGCGCCGAAATCATCCAGCGAGAAGCGACATCCCTTTTGTCTCAGCGCATTAATAAATGCCTGCGCCTTTTGACGATTGGAAACTGCAGCTGACTCTGTTACTTCAAAGCACAAGGAGCTGGCGGGCACCCCGGTGCTTTCCATTTCATCTTCGATGAAGCTGAGAATCTCATCATCGCCCAGCGACTGACCGGAAAGATTGATCGCGAAAGTCGCTCCTGAATTTTTCAAATAGTCGTTGTGTTCTGTCAGTTTAGACAGCGTCGTTGAGATAACCCAGCGGTCTATTTGTGGCATCATCTGGTAGCGTTCTGCTGCAGAAAAAAATGTTTCCGAAGGGACGTTGTTACCGGCACCGTCCTTCATACGTAACAAAATTTCATATCGCTGACGGTGATCGTCTTCCGCCAAAGGGACTATAGGCTGAGCCATAAGTTCAAAGCCGTCACTGTCCAGCGTATTTTGAATTTGTGACACAATGTGCATGTCGTCATAACGACGAATAATGCTCCGGTCACCGCGGTCATAAACCTCGACTCGATCCCGGCCATGGTCTTTGGCGGAATCACAGGCGAAACGCGCGGCAGTTACAACTTCCGTTCCGTCTTTCGCTTCTTGGTCGAACGGCGCGATTCCGATACTAAATGAGACCTGCAACGATTTGTCACCTCGCAAGTAGCGCAACTTTGCTCCGCCTTTGCGAATCTGATCTGTCAGGTTAAGCGCATCTTCTACCGTACTGTGCGTGAGCAAAATCGCGAAGTCGTCGCCGGTCAGTCGGGTTGCAACGCCATTTTTTGGCAGCGCCTGCTCCAGCAACCGGGCGAAACTGATGATAACTTCGTCGCCACCCTCAATGCCGAAGGTGTCATTTACGAGCTGCAGGTTGTCGAGATCGAAGTAAATTAGCTGGTGAGCATCGTTATTGCCTCTCAACGCTTTTTTTGACTCGTGCAGTTGCGCATCAAAGCCGGACCGATTCATCAATCCGGTCATCGAGTCGAAGGACTGTTCGATAACGTATTCAACCTTGCGAACGATGTGCGCCATGAAGCGCAAATGCGCGTGATTGAACTTGTTGCCGCTTACTCGACTAAGCTGCGCGAGAACACCCTCGAGATTGCCGGCGCTGTCCAGTAGAGGACAAAGCATCGCCTGGTATCCCAGGTCCGCGATGTTGTCAGAGCCGGCTACTGCCGGAATATCAAACACCGCTGGCGAGCGCTGCCCTTCAAGCCGCTTGAACAGAGAGTCGATTATGTACTTGTCCACCGCCTTTCGGTCGACTGATTTCCAGGAGGAGTGTGTCGCACTGATTCGAATACGCTTGGACGGCAGCAACAACACGCTGTAAGCGATGCCAAGAAAACGGCCGCTTTGTCCGACCAGCTCAGCCAGGCCTGCGTGGCTTCGAGAAGTACCGTGAATTTTTTCATCTACCTTGTAGACCAACTTTAGTTCTTGTTCGGCCGACTCGGACTTGATTTGAAGCCGCGACAGTTCGTTATTCAGCCGCAGGTTCTCACCGATTACTTCAATAGCAGGCAACAGGATGCTCTTCAGCAGGCTTGGATTGAACCATGAGGATTTGCCGGCATTTCTTGAGAATACAGAAACCAGGAGGCCAAGCCCCTCGTTGTTCTCGCCATAAACCGGCAGCACCAGCAAAGTTCGGCCGGACGCTAATGTACGGCGGAGAAGGTCTGAATCCGGCACCAGGCCGGCAACAATGTCTCGTGGCAAGTCGGCGATGTAATTGTCGATTTCGAAGTCGTCTGCACCATCGCTGCTCCAGATGCATTGACGCGAAAGCCCGTAAAAACAAAAGCATTGCGCACGAGGGACCAAAGACTTCAACAGCCCCTTGGCAGCCCCAATGTTTTTTCTTGTTATCAGATCGTGCAGTTCGGCCGACATCGGTGAAAACTCCGCATTACGCTTGTCATTTACTGGTGTATTGGCATGCGGAGAATATTGCCACGTGGTAGAAAAATCTGCTGTGACTTGAGTCTCGATTGGATAGATCGGAGACAGCCGAAAACTGCTGTTGAATCAGCCGATTAGAGTTACACCGGAATCCCGGTGCAGGCGCTGCAAGCTATCCCAGCGACTCCAGCCAGTCGTCGTCCGAACCCTCGTTCACGCCCTCAAATAGAGGCGTACTGAGATAACGCTCTCCGGTATCGGGCAGCATGGCCAGAATGACCGATCCATTATCTGCTTTTTCGGCGATCTGAAGTGCGGCTGCCAGTGTCGCGCCGGACGAAATGCCCGCGAAAATGCCCTCATCGAATGCCAGGGCACGTGCAGTCTCAATAGCGCTCTCGTCGGTCACCGGGACCAACTCGTCGAAAACATCGCGATTCAATACCTGCGGAATAAAATCCGGCGTCCATCCTTGAATCTTGTGCGGCTTCCATTCGTCGCCGGCAAGCAATGCTGCCGCCGCGGGTTCGGTTGCTATGATTTTCGTATCCGGCCTTGCAAGCTTGATGATCTCACCGGCACCGGTCATGGTGCCGCCAGTGCCATAACCGGTTACCCAGTAGTCCAGCCGTGCACCCGCGAAATCGCTGAGGATTTCCGGGCCAGTCGTATTGCGGTGATACTCCGGATTGGCCAGATTTTCGAATTGCCGGGCAAGAAACCAGCCGTGTTTCTTGGCTAGTTCTTCTGCTTTTTTGACCATGCCAGTGCCGCGTTCCGCCGCCGGCGTCAGTATCACTTTCGCGCCGAGGCCGCGCATTATTTGTCGTCTTTCCACTGAAAACGAATCGGCCATCGTTGCAACAAATTTATAGCCTTTGGCGGCACAAACCATGGCAAGTGAGATGCCCGTATTGCCGGACGTTGCTTCAATAATTGTTTGTCCCGGTTTCAGCAAGCCGCGCTTTTCAGCATCTGTAACGATGGCATAGGCCAGTCGGTCTTTTACCGATGCCAGCGGATTAAAGGATTCGATTTTTACGTAAATATCGACGTGTGACGGACCCGTTCGATGAAGCTTGACTACCGGCGTGTTGCCAATGGTGTCGAGAATGCTGTTGTAGATCATTTCCTTCCCCTTGCTTGTTTTTATTGGGCGTAGCCGACAATTTGGGCCAGCCGACCCCGCCTTGTCAAAGGCTTGTACGGCATGGCGTGATGCCAATTCGTTCTTATGTTTTCTATATGCCCTCCAAGGCGTTTATAGCATCTATATATCCTGACGTTATATGAGGCGATCTTACAACACTTTCTGTTGTTTTCAGTGCAGAAAAACACCTTTCGAAGAAAGTTTCACTTTTTCTGAAACGTTAATGCAATTCGCTTGTCTACGTTTTAACTGGGGAGGGGAGTCCTGACGCCCTGCTTGTTATGAAGCTACAGCAATTAAAATATTTGTTGGCTATAGCCGACAACGGCCTCAACATTACGGCAGCCGCCGAGCGCCTGTATACGTCGCAACCAGGCGTAAGCAAGCAACTGAAGTTGCTTGAAGAAGAACTTGGCCTGCAGTTATTTTCCCGCAAAGGCAAGAGTCTTGAACAGGTCACCGGTGCCGGCGAAAAGGTAATTGATCGAGCCAGAGTTATCATGGGCGAAGTCGAGAACATTCGTTGCCTGGCGAACGCTTATTACCAGGAAGAAGAAGGCACATTATCAATTGCCACTACGCACACTCAGGCCCGCTACGTACTGCCTGCCGTCATTCAAAAATTTCGCGAACGATACCCGAAAGTTAAATTGAATCTTCATCAGGGCACGTCGGAACAGATTGCCGATATGATGGCAACAACGGATATCGACTTTGCTATAGCCACTGGTTCGAACGAACTTTTCAAAAACTTGCTGCTCATACCCGCGTATCGATGGGATAGAAAGATTCTTGTGCCTCACGACCATGAACTTACCGAGCTGAAGCACGACGTTTCTTTGCAGGAGCTGGCGAAGCATCCGCTGGTCAGTTACGTCGTCAGCTTCGGTGGTGAATCTTCGCTGAAAAAAGCGTTCTCCGAGCACGGATTGCGACCGGACGTCGTCTTCACTGCGCGCGACGCAGATGTTATCAAGACCTATGTTCGTATGGGACTTGGCGTCGGTATTGTCGCAAGCATGGCCATTCAATCATCGGACAGCGACGATTTGACCACCCTGGACGCTGCCGGGCTGTTTCCAAGAAGCACTACATGGGTCGGGTTTCGGAAAAACGTTCCCATGCGACGGTACATGAGTGAGTTCATCCAGCTGTTCGCACCTCACGTCGACGACTCGCAGCTCCGGGCCGCAACAGTGGCCCAACGTCAGCAGGAAGTAGATGCGATTTTTGCCGATGCCAAACTGCCCTTGCGAAACGGGGCCGGCGACAGCTTGTCTTTTGCAGCCTGAGTCAGTAATGCTTTCCTGTTGACAGACTCTGTCAGTAGACGCGAAATCCGCCATGGCGGCGACGGCTCTTGCGATCGATCCACCACAATCCGCCTAGAAAACCACACAGCAGACACACCGCCATCGCGCTGCCAACCCATGGAAGTGGCAGTGAGTATTTGAACTGGTCGTGTCGATTTCTGTAATTCTCATTCGCGGCGGTGAGTTCTGAAACATTCTCCGTTTGTGATTCCAGTTCCGCCTGGCTGGCGGCCAGCTGCTGTTCCAGTGCTGCGATGGTTGCCCCGGGTACAGCGAACGCTTCGCGTGTATCCGCAAGCTCTTTTTCAAGTTGATCTGCTCTTGCCTGAGTTTCGGCGACGATGAGTCTCGCGGGCTTGTCAAAAACGAGATAGGCCGCTTTAAGATGTCCTTCCGTGCCATCCGGAAGACGCACATGAGCGTAATTCCTGTCTCTGTTCAAAACCTCCAGCTCCTGCCCGCTTTCAAGTGTGCGAAACGCGCGATCGCTGGTGTCAGTTGCCTGGTGCAGGCCAAGCCGGAGATTGTCGGTAACGTATGCGGTTTCTGCCGACACCGTCACAGACATGAACAGGGCCAACCACCCCACGTATTTCAAACACATTGCAAACACTCCCTGAGCTTGCCTGGATTCTGCTGGCCGACTCGCCGCTCGACCCCATGATGGCCGGGAGTTTACTACACGCAGTGCCGCTGCATAGCGCTGAAGCTGTCTCAATTCACCGACTTTTCTTATTGCTCATCCAGCCAAGTGAGAAGCGCGGCCTGCACCTCCTCGCCCGGGCCACGATGAATGTCGGTGTAGTTTTGCATTGCAGCAACCAGGTAACGCCTGCCGGATGCCGCCTGAAAGTAACCGGCGATCGCCGTCACGTGGTCCAGCGAACCTGTCTTCATGTGCGCCTTGCCAGTCAGGCTCCCATGCCGGAAACGGCGCGACAAGGTCCCATCCAGACCCGATAGTGACAGTGAAGAGACATACTCCGGCATGAATGGACTCTCGAAACCGAATCGAAGCAAGTCAACCAGCATCTTGCTGGTGATGCGCACGTCTCGGGAGAGTCCCGCACCATTTTCGAACTTCATCTGCGTGCTTGCCAGCCCGTGCCGACCAAGCCAGTCGATGATCACCTCGCGGCCGGATTCGCTGGTGCCAGGTGCGCCGTTTACCTCTGCGCCCAGCGTCAGCAACAGTTGCCGCGCCATCACATTATTGCTGTGTTTGTTGATCTTGCTAATGATGTCGGACAGAGGCATTGAACGGAAAACGATGTCCGGCTCCAGTTCGACAGGCGTTACGACATTTCGCCACCCCCCGGTCAGCTCGCCGCCGGATTCTGCCCAGACCGACTTGAACAATGAATAGGTGTATTGATTGTGGCTTAGCGCCGTCCGGTCCATTGAATAGACTTCACAGCCCTCTGGAAAGTCTCCGCTGAACGTCACCTTGTTCAACTCGTCATTCATCGATATCGCGATGCCGCGTTGATAGCCTCTGCAGCTTCCCGGACGCACCCTCAACCTGTTCTGAACCTGTAATTCGGCAAGCGCCGGGTCCATGCGGATAATGACTTTGCCGCTGACAGGATCTGGCTCAAAAACGTAGCGCACAACCTTCAAATTCGAAAGCAGGGCATTCGGACCCACGTTATAGGCACGAAGAGGTTCGCGATCAAAAGCGGCAGCATCATAAAACGGAACACTGAAGTAACTGTCGTCGAGCAACAAGTCACCATCGATTTTTTGTATGCCAGACTGCCTGACCAATCGCAACATTTGCCAGAATCGATTGGTTACGAGAAACGGGTCACCGTTCCCCTGCAGCAGTAAATCGCCTTGCAACTCTCCTTGATCAACATCCCCCAGAACATACAGTTTTGTCTCCCAGCGATACGTCGGTCCCAAAATATCCAGCGCAACGAGTGTCGTCAGAATTTTCATCACCGACGCCGGATTACGCGGCTCTGCCTCATTCCATGCCAGTATGGGGTCGCCGGAATCAAGGCTCTCGACGTAAATACTCAAGCTCTCTTCCGGCAGATTGCGATGTTGCAGGACGTTGCTTATGTTTTGCGGCAGACCATCGGCGGCGACAGACTGCACACACGAAGTGACGAACAGAAGACAGAAAATACGCATAGTTTTTTTGATAACTCCGTCGGTAGACAAATCAATCACGTCGGCTTCTTTATAGCAAATATTTTCATTCGATCCGCGAGTGTTGTTGGCTTTATACCCAGCAAACGGGCAGCGCCCAGATCCCCGGACACTCGCCACTCGCTTAACTTCAGCGCCGAAAGAATATTGGTCTTTTGCATTGCCTTCATTTGCTTCTCAGTGAAGACTACCTGCTCAGCCGATGAGTTCCCGACATCTCCCGGGTGAATTGCCGTAGCCGTGGTTTCGGGCAATGACAGATCGAGACGCAAAGACTTGCCTTTGGAGAGAATCACGGCGCGTTCGATTACGTTCTTCAACTCCCTGACATTACCGGGCCAGTCGTAACGTTGAATTTGCTCCGCCTGGTTCCGTGTCAATTTCATGGACGCGCGACCAAAATCATTGCAGGCCTGTTCGAGGAAGTGTTGAGCAAGCTGAATGATATCTTCCCTGCGCTTGCGCAATGGTGGCACCTCGATCGGAAACACACTGAGTCGATAGTAGAGGTCCTCCCGAAACGCGCCCTCGACCATGAGTTCCTCCAGATTTCGATTGGTCGCGGCAACGACCCTGACATCCACCGACCGCGTAATGTCGTCACCTACTCGCTCAAACTCACCCTCTTGCAGCACTCGCAGTAACTTGCCCTGCAGCTCAATGGGAATCTCCCCAATTTCGTCGAGAAACAATGTGCCGCCATCGGCCAGTTGAAACCGCCCGATGCGATCTTTGTGTGCACCGGTGAAAGCGCCTTTGACATGGCCAAAAAACTCGCTTTCAAACAGCTCTTTGGGGATAGAAGCGCAATTTACCTTTACCAGAGGCGCCTCCGCTCTCGGGCTTCTCGCATGGATTGCTCGCGCAACCAGCTCCTTGCCGACACCGGACTCACCAAGAATCATTACATTCGCCGGCGTATCGGCCACCGCCTCAATTTGTGCCAGCATGTGTTTCAATGCCGGGCTGTTGCCTACGATTCGGCCGAAATTTAATGCCACGTTAACTTCTTCGCGAAGATAGTCACGCTCTCGTTCCAGCTCTTCTCGAAGCCGCGCATTCTCAACCAGCGTAGATCGTAGTGCCTGCTCGGCACGATTTCGCTCGGTGACATCCTTCGAGGCAACCAGCAGGCGTTCAACGTCACCGGACGGATTTCGTTCCACAATTGCAGATGTCAGGAGGTCCAGGACCTGGCCGGACTTTGTCACCATTTGCCGTTCTTCATTCTGGAATTCGCCGCTATGAATCAGGGCTTGCAAACGCTCAGTGGACAGACGCTTCTTGAATGCATTACTGAAGAAATCCGAAATCGGACGGCCAACCACTTCATCGCGCGTATAACCCATTTTGTGCAGCCAGTGATCGGTCGCCGTAATCACGAGACCGTCCGCATCGACCGTGTGCAACATTGCCGGTGTTGATCGGTAAAGCTGCCTGTATTTGATGTCGATTCGCGCCTTGTCGGCAAGCTCGGTATACAAAGCGACCGTCCGGATAAACGCACCATTCGGATCGTGTTCCACCAGTGAGTTGGTCAGGCAATTTACAGCCTCGCCTGCCTTAGTCACGAAGGTAATCGGTTTGTTTTCCAGCTTGCCGGTGCGGCGCAACTTGGGCAGAAATTCGACCTCGATACGATTCGCGCTTTCGGCGGTTACGAAATCAGACGGACGCCGGCCAATCATGTCTTCGCGTGCAAAGCCCAGCCGCTCGATAAACGCGTCATTCACGTCCAGGTAAAGGCCGTCCTGGCCGATCGATGTTGCCATCACCGGTGCTTTGCGGAACAACCACAGATAGTCATCAAATTTGGTCATTTTGGAAGTATATACGAAATTTCGTGAAAATAGTCACGGTATTTCGTTATTAACGAAATTCCGCGAGTGACAGAAATACCATAACTCGCTGTTTTCATTATATAACTTAAGTTGGCACGGCTTGTGCATTAGAGAATAACGTAACAACTCATATATTGTGCTACCCGGCCCTGCCGAGGCGGCAAAACAGCAAAGGATGCTCAAATGAACTACACATCAAGCCTGTACAAAGGCGCTGTACTGGCAATTGCCGCCGCAGCACTTATCGGCAAGGCCGCGCTGGCAGACGACCTGACAGCAAGCGATGCCGACGAATCCAGCACCAATATTGTTCTGGCCAAGGCAGCAACGCCGGTTAACCAGGCTGACGACAAACAGACGTCTGCCCGCAATTACGCGGATGAATCCGGCGTCACAGAGGCGCTTGAACGCGTTCTGGCCGACAGCAAGATCGAACTTGAAATACGACTTATGGGCCATAAGTCACTAATCCTGACCGCTGACCTGTAAAGGTCAGTACTCAGGCTACCGGCGGTAACACGCCCTTCGGACATCTCTCCCCCGAGCTCCGCGGGCACTACCCCGGTCGATTGCCGGTTCCTCAAGAACAGGCAAAAAACGGACCTGCTTGGTCCGGCGGCACATCTCCCCTTTGATGTTGTCGCGTTTTTTGGGGAGCCGGGGACCGCTCCGTGTCGGAACGGCCCGCTGATTCACACGCATTCAGCTTCTTCGGCTCCCTTCTTTTTTTGGGGTTTAGTCTTTCGCACGGGACCTGTGGACCGGCAAAACGTTTGCGGGAATAAAGCGGACCGCAGGGAACCGGAGGCCGCCATCTCGCAAACGTTTTGCCGGTCCACAGGTCCCATCTCACCATCTTGATGGAATTTCGGTTTTAATCGCGCCTGCAGAGGCGCTCCAACAAGCCCTCGTCACGATCCCGAAGATCGGGTCCCGTCACAGGCCTGTTTGGGCGAGCCTACGCCCGCGATAAGACTCAACATCGCCAAAAAGACAAGGTCTCAACCAACACTTGTTTTTTGACCACTGTTGCGTAGCCTTGTCAGAATGAAATCCATCCCCGTCTTGCTAATCACTCTGTCTGGCTTTCTTGGACCAGTCATCAGCACCGCCGACGAAACCGCCCTGGTAGTGTCTTCCAGCACGCCCGACGTGATTATCAAGATCCGCCCAAGCGATCGTTATTCGATCCGCTTGCCTGGATTGCAGTACGAATTTCAGCTTGAGCTTGGTTGCGAGGCCGGATACGAGCCGGACTCGGTGTTGCTGAGTATCGCCGATACGCGGAAACGCTTCGCGGTCAGTGAAATGCAGGAAGAATCAGGCGATCAATATTCGATTAAGATTCCGGCGTCCCAGATCGCACCGTTATCGGTCGAGGGGTTTTGCCTGACCTCCGAAGATGAGGGCAGGAAAATTACTGTGCGCGGTGTTTTATCGGCGCAGGCATCGCTATTGTGTTCAGGTGAAGAAGATCAACAATTGATTTACGTATCGCGATCACTTGATGTGACGCTAAGTTGCGATGGGGACGAGGAAAACTAGTCGACGTCTACTTTCGCAGTGACTAATTCCAGATTCAGAAATTCGATCATACGGCGCCAGGAAATTTCAGCGATGTTTTGATAGTAATTCCGGCCGCCGGGATTTGCGAAGCCGCCTTTCGCGCCTGGGTAGATATTGACCTCGTGGTCCTTACCGAGGTTCTCCAGCGCCGTATCGAATTTTCTAACAGACTCAACAGGAATGGTTTTGTCTACGCCACCGAAAAAACCCAGTACGGGCATGTCAATCGCTGCGAGGAGTTCTTCATTGTCGGACACCAGGCCATAAAAAATGACGGCGGCGTCGAATTGGTCGGGCAATGCAATGGCTGCATTCAACGACCATCCACCACCGAAGCCGTAGCCAACGACGGCGACCTGGCTTGCTCCCGCAATGTTAAGGACCCAGTTACGAGCCTGTTGCAGATTCTGTTCGGCAAAATCGGGGTGCTCGAATACCCCGAGCATGAGTTTTCTTGCTTCGCCCGGGCCAGACGCTGTTTTGCCGCCGAACAGGTCGACAGCAAGAACGATAAAGCCCTCTGCCGCAAATTGATTGGCGAGCAACCGCATATCATCATTCAGTCCCCACCACTCGTGCACAAGAATAATCGCTGGCGTTGCACCAATCTTGTCCTCGGGAAATGCGAAGTGCCCCTTGACGTTCAGATCGTCAACCTCACCGTAGGCAAGCGTATCGGTGATAACGGCATGCTGGAATGCCTCTCCAGTGAAAGAAGCAGCGGGTTGCGCGGACGACGCTTTGCCGTTTGTTGAGGAGCTGTCACTATTCGGATTGCAGGCAGCTGATGAAAGCAAGACACACAGCGTGGCAATCACTATTTTGAATTGTTTGTTGGTGTAGCGAATCATACCTGCCCTCGAGCCATTGGATAGATGTTTGCTGTACAGCGGATTGTCGGCAATTGTAGTCGAAATCCCAGCCCTCTGGAATGCTGACCGTAGCACTGTTGCGTGGCGTTAATGAGGCAGCGTCTATAGAATTGGAATATCTCTCGAGAGTCCGCAAATGAGCACACTTTTTGAAGTAGTTATTTACCTGTTGGCCGCTATTGTAGCCGTACCGATTAGCAAACGGTTTGGCCTGGGATCTGTACTGGGTTACCTGGTTGCCGGCGTTCTGATCGGTCCGTTCGGATTGGGCATTATCCGCAATGCTGAGCACACGTTGCATTTCGCCGAGCTGGGGGTGGTGTTTCTACTGTTCGTGATCGGCCTCGAACTGCAGCCGTCAAGATTATGGATATTGCGACGGATGGTGTTCGGCCTCG
>Ga0209987_10000287_pt1 | contig 25657 bp, 20 predicted proteins | sample N074metaG_FD_182134 | JGI IMG/M metagenome (GOLD analysis project Ga0209987, IMG submission 182134) | Deep subsurface microbial communities from Kermadec Trench to uncover new lineages of life (NeLLi) - N074 metaG (SPAdes) (version 2) | ecosystem: Environmental > Aquatic > Marine > Ocean trench...
GGATATCGTAATCACTGTCTTGATTCAAAGAATTGAATACCGTAAGTACATCTTCTTCCGCGTCAAGAATCATTGCGCGCATAGAACTCAACGATCGCGGAGCCGTGACCGTCAACTCTTCCATCGGTAAGAGTTCCTGGTCGACGGTGATCTGCTCCAGTGTGGGCGTCGTATCAACGATGGGTTCCTGGGCGGAACTCGCCTGACAGATAAACAACAAAGCCAGCAGCATACTATGCTCGCGCGCAACGCCGAGAGTCGGAGAAAGCCTTATCGCTATCATATTATCAGCCTCACTAACTGGCGGGAGAGTCTATCACCAAGAGCACCAGACCTCAGTCGAGATTTGTCAAGACGGCGGACGAATGGAGAAACTGATCACAGACCTGGGCTGGAAAATGAGCCATTGTGTCGATCTTGACGTGCTTCCCGAGGTCATAATATGGGCAAGTTTGATAAGTTCGACTCGGACGACGATCAGGACGGCAATACCGTGACCCGGAAAATACGGAAGTTACAGGACTTAGGGGTCTTGGATAAGCCGAGCGATGAGCCAGGAGCCATCGGCGGAACAACGACGATCACGACTTATCCATTCGTACAGATGAAGAGCGGCGGCCGCATCAAGCGGCTCTTGCAGCGGCTGAAAAAGAGCTGAGCAACCGTCGAGCTCACCGCCCATCACCGGGAACGCGCTCCGCTGAGGTTGTCGATCATCGTCTGAGTCTATTCGACGCCGCATAGATACCCGCCGGGAATCTCTCCAAGAAATAGGCCGTGCCCGGCAACGCCGTGTACAATCCACGCTATCGCCATTGTAGAGTGCCCGATCAGCACCACGATCTCCTAACGACCCGACGGCACTTGAGACTTTGACTAATACCGGCGTGAGTGAACTTCCAGCCTCAAAGCGGGTCGGAATACCCCGGGTCATCGCAATCACAATCACGACGATGAAAACGACCGTAGCTATCTTCTTTACGCTCTTGACAGGTCTTGCGCTTCACGGACGCGTGACCGCTGTCGAGATCGACGCCGGGCTCGCAACAAGGTCGTTCGAGTTTCTCTATACGACTACGATCTCCGGTGTCGCTGCTGGACAAGGTCCCGTTCATATCTTCCTGCCGCTACCTCTCGAAAGCGAGAGGCAGTCACTCGATGCCTGGTCCATCACGTCGTCCACTGCCGAGGGCCGCGATCCGTTAGTTGGCTCGATCGAGACCGAGTCTGAGTATGGCAATCGCTACTGGCATGCCATTCTGCCCGAAGCGTATGGCGGACCCATCGAGATCGAGGCCCGCTACGAAGTCACTCGACGTAGCTATCGAATCGATCCGGCCAGCGCGGTTGGCGGCAAGACAGACCTGGCCAAATTCCTGGCCGCAAACTCCCGAGTCGTCGTCGATCATCCGATTCTAGATCCGATCCTTACAGAGATAGAGAACCGATCCATCGCGACGCGTCCGGACGACAAGATGGCCGTAGCCAGGGGTATCTATGACTGGGTAGTAGACAATATCTCCTACAAGAAAGTCGGCGTGGGCTGGGGCAATGGCGACACATTTTGGGCTTGCAATGAGCGCTACGGCAACTGCACGGACTTTCACTCGCTGTTTATTTCGCTCGCACGTACGAAAGACATACCTGCGCGTTTCGACATGGGGTTTCCAGTGCCAGAAGACCGGCCCCAGGGCAACATCGGTGGCTACCACTGCTGGGTCAACTTTTACGTACCGGAGACCGGCTGGTTCCCAATCGACGCCTCCGAGGCGGTTAATCACCCAGAGCGACGAGAACGTTACTTCGGCAGCCAGTCTCTCGATCGAATTCACTTCACCACCGGCCGGGACCTGAGACTCGGTCGCGGCCATCAGGATCGGCCACTTAACTACTTTATCTATCCGTACGTAGAAGTCGGCGGCAAGCGATATGAAGGGCCGATCGAGTCGAACTTCAGCTACCGGAATCTCGGCTCGTCGAGGGATTGAGCGCCGCATAAAAACCAGAATAACGTCTCGGCTCTCGTGCCGACGCCTGTTGCGTTCTGCTAGACTGAGATGCCAATGATCGCAAGCTCGGCGGAATAACATGCGAAAGCGAATCCTACCCGCCTTAATCGGGGCGTTCCTGTTACATCCGGCCCAGACGCAAGAGTCTGTGATGAGTGGATTCATTCCTTACGATACACACGTCGAGAAGCTGGAGAATGGCCTCACGGTAATCATCATGCCGATCGCGGCAACTGATCTCGTCGCGTATTGGTCTATCGTGCGTACTGGCTCCAGAGATGAGTATGAACCCGGACATACCGGCTTCGCCCATTTTTTCGAGCACATGATGTTTCGCGGCACCGATGCCTATCCAGCGGACGTCTATAACCGGATACTGACGAGCATCGGTGCCGATGCGAACGCCTATACCACAGACGATCTCACGGCCTACCATATCTCGATCGCCGCAGAAGACTTGGAACAGGTGATGAAACTGGAGAGCGATCGCTTTCAAAACCTCGCCTATGCAGAGCCCGATTTTCGAACAGAGGCAGGAGCAGTCTATGGCGAATACCGCAAAAACCGTACAGACCCTCTATTCGTAATTTACGAGGCCACCATGGCCGAAGCATTTACCGTACATACTTATGGCCACACTACGATGGGCTACGAAGAGGACATCGCGGCAATGCCAACGATGTTTGACTACTCGCAATCGTTTTTCTCTCGCTACTACCGTCCCGAGAACACCATCTTGTTCATCGCCGGTGGACTGGAGGTGGCTCCGGTTATGCGGTTGGTAAACACTTACTACGGCAAGTGGGAACCCGGCTACGTACCACCCGAGATCCCGGTGGAACCCGTACAAGAGACCGAGCGACGCATCGACGTAAGCTACAGTGGCCGCACGCTGCCCGTTCTGGCCCTCGCTTACAAATCTGCCGCATTCGATCCGGCCGATCGCGACCGTGTCGCTGCAGATCTGCTGGTAGAACTCGCTTTTGGCAGTACCAGCGAGATTTACCGGCAATTGGTGCTCGACGAACAAGTGCTGGAGTTTCTAGCGACCGACGCCGGCCTGAACCGGGATCCGAGCGTGATTTTTATCTACACGCGGATCAAAGACCCCGACAAAGTGGATTACGTTTTGGAGACGATCGACGCTACGATAGCGCAGTATCAACAATCCCTGCCGGATGAAGAGCGGTTGGCGGCGCTGAAGTCCCGGCTGCGTTACGATTTTCTGATGGGGCTAGAGACGCCGGACGATATCGCGCGCGGCCTCGCCCGGCATATCGCAATCAGTGGCGGATTGCTGGGCATAGAAGAACTCTATTCTGCGTACGAAACCGTCTCGGCCGAAGAGATCCGCGCAGCAGCCAGGCATTACCTGACCGCTGATCGACGCGTCGTCGCAGTGCTCAGGGAACAGTAGTGAGGCACATGACGCACTCCTTGGCCGTGCTCGCGCTAGCGTTAGGCGCTTGCGTTGATGAGTTGGAGCCGGCACAAGACCAGGCGGACGTGCGAGAGACAGACATGGTGTTGTTGTCCGTACCGACAGAACCTACGATCTCATTTTCGGTCTGGTTTAAGGTCGGCTCGCAGTACGACCCACCTGGCAAAGAGGGTCTCGCGTATCTGACGGGCCAGATGTTAGCCGACGCCTCCACCGAGATCTATCCCTACGAGGAGATACTCGAGAAGCTCTACCCCATCGCCTCCAACTACCGGATCCGCGTCGATCGCGAGATGACCACACTCACCGGCAGGACGCACAGGGACAATATCGAGGTGTTCTCCAGCCTGTTTATCGACGCTTATCTGCGACCTGCGTTTGTCGATAGTGATTTTCAACGCATCAAGAGCGACACGATCAACTACCTGGAAAATGTCTTACGCTATTCTTCCGACGAGGAACTGGGTAAGGCTGCGTTGAATCAGCTAATCTTTGCCGGCACCCCGTACGCGCATCCGCCCCAGGGCACGGTCGACGGCCTGAACTCGATCACGCTGGACGACATCCGCGGTTTCTATCGACAATACTTCACGATCGGCAGCGCGACGGCCGCATTGGGCGGCGGCTTCGATGACTCACTCGTCGAGTTGCTGGAAGCGTCGCTGACCAGCCTGCCGGCCGGTGATGCCCAGCCCGCGCCGCTAGTCAACCCGCATAGCTGGGAAGGACAGCAGGTCGTTCTGATCGACAAACCCGATGCCGATGCGTCGATCAGCTTCGGTTTTCCGATCGATGTGCATCGCGGCGAGCGCGAATTCTATGCGCTGTGGATTGCGAACTCGTGGCTCGGAGAACATCGCAATCAGGCCAGTCACCTGTTCCAGGTAATACGAGAGGCACGCGGATTCAATTACGGCGACTACTCTTATATAGAGGCCTATCCAGAAGGAGGCCGACGCAGCATGCCGCCCGTTAACGTCGCCCGGCGCCACCAATTTTTCGAAGTCTGGATCCGCACGTTGCCGAACCATCAGGCCCATTTCGCACTGCGCGCCGCCATTCGTGAACTCGAACTCCTCGTCGACGAAGGCCTCAGCGACGAGGAGTTCGAGCTGACTCGTTCCTTCTTAAAGAAATACGTGCTGCACTTCGCCATGACTTCCCCCGAACGCCTGGGTTACGCCATCGACGATCGCTTCTATGGCATCGAAGGCGAAGGCCATCTGACTCGCTTCCGACGACTCATGGATGAGATCACGCTGGCAGAGGTCAATGCCGCGCTCAAACGGCAGTTACGAGCGGACAATTTGAAGATCGCTATCGTCACCGGCGAAGCAGAAGCACTCGCTGAGGCTTTGTCAACCGACGCCCCGAGCCCGGTGGAGTATGACTCACCAAAACCGCAGTCGGTCATGGATGAAGACCGCGTGTTTGCGAGATTCTCTTTGGGCATTATGCCCGAGGACATAACCATCGTGCCGGTGGATGAATTGTTTTGAAGCACCGTCTAGCCGTGCCGGCTGGGTCGGTGTTGAACCGCTAGACAAGCTCCGCGTCTGAACGAATCTCCACTAATGCCGGACCGTCGTGCGCGAGCGCGGTCTCGAGAGCCGAATCGAGGTCATCGGCTTCGTTAACTTCAACACCCAATGCGCCACACAACTCAGCATACTTTGCGAAACTCGGATTGTGCAAGGATGTCTGCCAAACCTCCCAATTGCCGACGCGTTGCTCTTTGCTGATCTTGCCGAGCTCATCGTTATTGAGCAGCACGTGAGTGATGTTCATACCGTACTTGACAGCCGTCGTCAGCTCCGCCAGGTACTGCCCGAAGCCGCCGTCGCCCGACACGGACACGACCTGCCGGCCCTTGAAACGGGGGTCATCTTCCTGCGTTGCGGCCCAAGCACCCATCGCGGCAGGAAACGAAAACCCGATCGAACCCAAATAACCCGACATCAGCACAGACTGACGGGCGCACTCGAAGTATCGACCGAAGCTGTAAGTATTGTTGCCGACGTCGACAGCGATGATCGCGTCATCGGCCACCTGCCGAGTCAGCGCCGCAAAGATCGCGGCGGAATTGATGCCATGACCCTGTTCATCAGCGGCGCGTTTGTCTTTTTCGGCGCGCCAAATCGCCCAGCGATCGGCCAGGTCTGAGCGTTGATCCTGCGCGGACGTGCCATTAGCGAGGCGTTGTTTAAGAATCCCGCAGGTCACACCGATCTCGCCCCATACCGGAACATCCACGGCATGAAATTTACCCAGAATCAGCGGGTCGAAGTCGACCTGGATCGTCGGCTTCTTAGGGCTGATACCCGTATGGTTGCTGAAGCTCGCACCGAACACGAGCAGGCAATCGGATTCATTCATAACCCAACTCGCAACAGGCGTGCCGCTACGCCCCAAGACACCGGCAGCAAGTGCGTGATTATCCGAGATCAAGCCCTTGGCCTTGAACGTCGTGACCACCGGTGAGCCCAGCGTCTCGGCCAACTCCATGACACCGTTCATCTGGAAGCGGGCGCCGTGGCCAACAATGATCACAGGCCGCTTCGCGGACTCTAACATCACCACAGCCTTGTCGATCGCAATCGCCGGCGGTGCTATTTCCTGAGCGGCGACGCGGCCTTCGGGCCCCGAAGCCCGAACGCCGTCCGCTGCGGGCATAGACGGCACCTCATCCGGAAAGATCAAATGTGACACGCCGCGGTTCAAGATCGCACTCTTACACGCCAGGTTCATCAGTTCTGCGTGCCTGCTGGTGTGCAAGACCGGCTGAGACCACTGTGCGACTTTGCCATAGGCCGCCTGCAGGTCGATCTCCTGAAACGCGCCGGGCCCTAAGACCTGCGTGTCGACCTGGCCGGTCAGGGCGATGACGGGTGAGCGGTCGACGTTGGCGTCCCAGAGTCCGGTGAGCAGATTCGTCGCACCCGGCCCGGCGATCGACAGACACGCCGCCGGCCTGCCGGTTAGCTTGCCATACGCGGAGCACGCGAATGCAGCCGCGCCCTCATGACGAATACCGTAATAGGCAAGGGCGCCCTGCTGCACCTGAATACGAACCGCATCCGCAATGCCTAAGTTCGAGTGCCCCACCATGCCGAAGACGTGCTTGATACCCCAGTTGACCATCGTCTCGAGCATCAGGTCGCCAACCGTCCTGACATGGGTCCGCTCCTCGGACAAGCTCACATAGACACCGTCGTCGCGGACTTCGACCGGAAACGTCGCGACGCCGTCATCGAAGCCCGGCGCTTTTCCTGTCAACGGGTCAAAATCCCAGCCGTGCCACGGGCAACGCAACAAGCCGTTCTCGATAGAGCCTTCGCCAAGCGGGCCACCTTGGTGAGGGCACTCATTAGCGAGCGCTGCGTACTGGCCGTCGAAGTGAGTCATGCACAACGTCAGGTTGGCGCACGTCGCGGACTTGACGCGCCCTTCGGGAAGCTCATCGGGACTCAGCACCCTGTGCCAAATGGCGGATTCCGGACTGAGGCTTGCGGCTACGACTGTCTTTTTTTTCAGACCCAACTCCTCCGGAGTCATCCGTCACGAAACCAAAATTCGTCTTCCTGTCGACGCTCAGCGCAGCGCGCGGGATAGAAACGGCAAACTTATATCCATACGGTAATCGATATTCGAGTGGTTGTCGGGGAATTCTTCATAGCGATGCACGATCCCTACTTCACGCAGACGTTTGGAAAGTATACGGCTTCCATAATGGATGTGGTATTGATCCCGCCATCCGCAGTCGATGAAGATACCGCGCAAACTTTTGAGGTTGTTTTGGAAACGACGTACGAGATTGATCGGGTCGTGCTTTAACCACTCCCGCCAGCGGGCCGGGATTATTTCGCCAGTTTCCAGATTGAACGGCAGCCGGAATCCGTTGGGTGCGTCGGGATCCGGGTCGTAAGAAGCGGCCATCGCGACATTCATTAAACAATGGATCTCCTCGTTCGATAATTTGCTACGGCTCCAGATATCCTCTAAGAACCTCGCTACGCGCCCGTCATCCAGCCCCTCCTCAGCACCCGACTCTTCCCGATCGACCTTGATGAGACCCGCTCGTCGCTGCCGGCGGCGATGACTGGCGAGTACGTTCAATGTTCTGGGCCAATCGGACCGATAGATGAAATCGAAGTACGCGTCTCCAGAGTGATTGGCGATCGCTCCCCAGTAACGCGCATACTTCATGCCATGCAACATGGCCCCATAGCCACCGGAAGACTTACCAAAGCAACCGCGGTGATCGCGCGACGCACGGGTGCGGAATTCTCGGTCGATGCAAGGAATCAGCTCTCTTGTCAAATAGTCGGCATAACGGCCGATGGCCGAAGAATTAATATACTGATTGCCGCCTAGGGCCGTAAAACAATCCGGAAAGACGATCAGGCACGGCCGCATCTTCTTGTCGTGAACCAAGCGGGCGGCGCGCTCCGGCACATTCTCATCAAAATTGCGCCAGTTCGTATGCGATTTTCCCGACCCGGCGTAGCCAACGAGATCGAACAACACCGGGAAACGGCGGCCGCGGCCGCGTCCCGCGCCTTGGTCGTACTGTGGCGGCAGCCAGACATCCAGCGTTCGCACATGGGGATCGCCGAGCGGATTATCGGCGAGAATTGCCGACGTGTGCTCGAGAGTGACGACCCTACCCGCAGCCCACGCGGTTCGTTTGATTGTCATGATCTTCTCGCCTTTATGCCGAATGCTGCGGCGGATCCCCGGTTAGCATAGAACGGTGAGACGATCACGACGGCTATCGATCCCAATCGGATACCGGTTCCGCGGGCTCGGGCCGTAGTCCCACAGCCTTGACCCCGCCGATGGCCGCGAACTCGTCCCGTTCGGAGGTGTCGCCGCTGATACCCACGGCACCGATAACCGTCCCGTCTGCGGCGCCGATCAGGACTCCGCCCGGTACCGACGCGAACCGGCCTTCGGCGATCACCGATAGTGCCGTTGCGAAGACCGGCCGCGCCGCCAACCGATCACCGATCACGCGGCTAGAGACACCCATACCGAGAGAACCATAGGCCTTGGCGTTCGCGATCTGAACGCGGATGATCCCGGAGCCGTCCTCCCGCTTGAGCGCGATCTGATGACCGCCGGCATCCAGAACGACCACCGTTAAAGGCAGCATGTCGTGCTGGCGAGCGAGACGCAGTGCCTCGTCGATGATTGCGTTCGCCTGTTCGAGGTGCAAAGTGACTGTTAACAGGCTTGGTGTCGGCGGCATCGGTAATCTCCCAGTCAAACTCGATGATATTATCTATGAGTCAGGAGTCTGCACAAAACCAGCTGGCTCAACGGCTGGCACGAACGATTCAAGGCACGCCCAGCGTACGCGACAGGCGTTACTCAATGGGGTGATCACTCGTCGGCACACCGACCCCGCTACGCGGCTGAGGCTTTTCCGGTAATCGAGACATTATGGGAATCCGCCTGATAAACTCTCGCGCGCACGAATGACGGGATAGGAACGATGCATGATTGAGGCGCTGATATCGGGTCTGGGACTGATCTTCCAATGGCACGTCTTAAGCTATTTCGCTCTTGGCTGCGTGATCGGTGTCTGGATGGGTGCGATTCCGGGCCTGGGTGGAGCAATCGGCCTCGTCCTGTTGCTCCCCTTTACCTTCGGTATGGAACCGGTGTCGGCTTTCGCGCTGTTGTTGGCTTCGTGGGCCTCTACATCGACGAGCGGCGCGATCACCTCCGTGCTGCTGGGCATCCCGAGCACCGCAGCCTCACAGGCCACGGTCCTCGACGGCTACCCGATGGCGAAGCGCGGCGAGGCGGCGCGTGCGCTCGGCGCAGCGTTTACCTCATCGGCGATCGGCGGCGTGTTTGGCGCGGCCTCACTCGGCATCGCACTTCCTCTGATCCTGCCGATCATCTTGGCCTTCGAGTCTCCCGAGACCTTCATGCTCGGTCTCCTCGGACTGGCCATGGTCGGTTCCCTCGCTGGTCGATCGATCATGAAAGGCATCGCCGCCGCGATGCTCGGTCTGATACTGTCAATGGTGGGCTTTCCGGAATCACAGGCGATCCCGCGCTATACCTTCGATACCTTATACCTGCTCGACTCGCTGCCATTGATCCCCGTGCTGCTCGGGCTGTTCGCCATTCCGGAAATCATGGAACTGGGGATCAAGAACGTCTCGATCGCAGCGCCCGGCACGGCCAGCGATACGCGCGCGGGCCTGAGGCAAGGCGTAGGCGATGCCTTTACGCACTGGTGGCTCGTCATTCGTTGTAGCTTGATCGGCGCCTATATCGGCATGCTGCCGGGTCTTGGCGCATCGATCGTTGGCTGGGTCACTTACGGCCACGCAATGCAAACCTCCAAGGACCAGTCGCAATTCGGCCAGGGCGATATCCGCGGCGTACTCGCACCCGAGGCCGCCAACAATGCGCTGCGCGGCGGCGCCTTGATCCCCACCGTGACGATGGGCATCCCCGGCAGCGTCGGCACGGCCGTATTGATGGGCGCGCTCATCATGCTCGGTCTGCGCCCCGGCCCGGCGATGCTGGCGGAAAATCTCGACATAACCTTCAGCTTCGTCTGGATGATCGCTTTTGCGAGTGTCATCGCAACCCTTATCCTTCTCGCCACCGTCGAGCAGGTAGTGAAAGTGGCGATGATGCCCGCTCAGCTCATCGTGCCCGGCGTGCTGTTATTCATCTATATGGGCGCATGGCTGGGCGGCTCGTCGATCGGTGACTGGATCAGCTGTACGGCCTTCGGCGTCTTAGGATTCGCGATGAAGCGCGGCGGCTGGCCACGACCGCCGGTCATACTCGCGCTCGTCCTCGGCGGAATATTGGAGGGATACTTTCAAATCAGCATGCGCGTCCATCAGGGACTCGGCTGGCTGAGTCGTCCGATCGTGCTCGGACTCATCGTCGTGATCATCGTCACGTTGATTTTTGCTGCCCGCGGCATCGCCAGACAAAAGAGGTCCGGCAAGCCCGCCGCTGGAGAGGGCTCAGCGAGCAACCCGACGTTGTCGTTATTGCTGTCCGCGGGGCTGTGCGCCCTGTTTATCTGGGCAGGCTTGACCTCCCTGCAATGGCCGCCACCCGTCAGACAGCCGCCGCTGCTGGTCGCCATACCGGGCGCGATCTTGGCGGGCATTGTTGCGATTCGTGATCTGCTGCAGTTGCTCGCTGAGAAAAACGCCGCGGGTGGCTGGCAGATCACACTGCAGAAGGCTTACGAAGATGCCTGGCTCGCTAAAGCGATACCGTTCTTCGGCTATCTCATAGGCATTATCCTCGTGACGCTGGTCGCGGGTCAGAAGATCGCCCTACCCTTGTTCATCGGTATCTATCTGTGGCGGTGGGGCGGTTACCGCAAGCGCTTCGCCCTTGCCTATGCGCTCGCTGGATGGCTCATCGTCGTGTTCTTTTACGGCGAAGTCATGGGACTGTTATTTCATCCCTCGTATCTGGAGCTCTGGCTCCGGTCTTCCCTTCCGGATGGGATACCCGCCTGGCTGATCGTGTAGGCGTTTTAGTCCCGCAAATCCTCGTCCTTGAGCTCGACGCAATCATAGGGGTCGAACGGGACGTCTGAGAGATAGACGGTGCCCTGCCCGGTGAACTGGCCGTTGAAGTAGAGCGGATCCTCAACGACGTGCGATCGATTCAGCGCCTGGGTTGCTGCGTTATAGGAAAACCGCTCGACGCTGTGGAGCGCATTACTATGCTTGACGACCCCTTCACGTCCGACAACGATGAATCCCTCTGCGAATCCGATCGTATCGACCACCAGCACGTCCTCCTCCCAACGGCCGATCGAATGACCGGCCCGAGTCGGCGTGATATCGACGGGATGCTCCTCCAGATTCATGTGGATGGTCCGAACGATATCCATGAACCCATACTTCAGTGTGATCGTCTCCTCGGTCTGGATAATTTCGTTGATGTGCCGGTCGAACGTCCAGTCAAAGAAGATGTTCACAGGCATGCAATAGAAACGAGGGTTGTCCACTTGATGGCTGACTCCCTCGATAGCTTTGCGACCTGCTGCTGTCAGTTCGAAATCCGGTCCGGGAATCATTTCCGGACCTCGGCCGGGACCCGCGTCGTCGAGCCCGGTACCGCCGGCGGGACGGCGTTGCACGGCCGCCCAGGCACCGGCCAGATTGAATTGTCCGTCAGCCAGCCGGAGAGGCCGCGTCGGCGGCGCAACGACTTCTCTGCGTTGACCGTACCGATCCAACACGCTGCCGTCCGCAAGAACCACCGACCTCAGTGCGCAGGCATGCTCTTCGCGACGACCCTGGTCGCCGGTCACCGTGATGGTGCCGCCGATCCCGAATAGATCCTCGGTCCAACCCGAGCGCCGCAGCAGCGAACCGGCTTGCAACTCGCAGCGCCAGGGAACAGTGCCGCCATTCGCATCGGTTACATCAAAGTAGACGTACCCGTGCGGATTGACGAACCGAATATCGGTGACAACGCCGGTGACTTCCATCGGCTGCGACCGGTCGAATTGTCCCGGTCCATGGTGCGCATCAGCTGCGCCGCACACGGCCAAACACATCGCATACGCGTAGTACTTCACAGGAGCCTCCTCAGAACCGGAACGCGATCACGCATTGAGACCGTTTAGTAAGCGTTATTGCGCGCAATTTGCGCCTTGATGTATGCCTGAACCTCGGGCGTCACGTCAGCGGTGGCCGCCAGAATGCTCGCCGCGCGCTCGTACCCAACCGCATCCGGTGCGTAGCTTAAGATACGTACCGCTTCCTCTATAAAGGCGGTGGTCTGCATCATCGGCTCGATGACCTCGCGAAACGTCTCTACGGCCTCCGGGTCCATACGCGGCGGCCCCAAAAAGACGTGCTGCATGGTCTGATCGATCTCGATCATCGTCACGATCGCATCCCAATTCGCGCCCGATGGCGGCGTGCCGTAGATCTCCTCGTACAGCTCATCCACGGTCGGAATATCCGGGACCAGTGGGCTCTTGACGAGCTGTCCGTCGGCGGTGAGCTGCGGCAAGCTAAACAACGGCGCATTGAGGTCCCGCTGGGCCAACAGGGGCACGGCTTCGTTCAGATAGGCATGGGCCGCGTCCGTGGCCATGTTGACCTCGCCGCTGAGCACGGCGGCCCGAATCCGGCCGCTACCGGGATAACCGCCGACAAAATGGTACTTCACACCAATGAGGTCCAGAGCCATCGTGCTGGCGATCATGCGGCCGTGTTCGGCGGAGATGCCACCGAAGATCAAATTTTCCGCACGCAGCACATCGCTGGGTGTCTGGATACCACCCGCCAGCATGTCTTTGCGAACGTAGGTCACGAGCGGGGCCAGTTGCGCCCCACCCAGCACGGTAAATTGGGAGTATTTGAATGAGTGTCCCGGAAATTCGAGCAGTTCACCGAGAGACGAGCGCGGGCCATAGTAAACGAACGTGCCATCCTTGGGCGCCTTCAACAGCACATAGATATGTGCCGACATCATCGAGGCGCCGGGCATATTCCGAACGATAACCGTCGGATTACCCTCGAGATTGAGCTCGAGATGCTTGGCCATCAGCCGTCCGACGGTCGTACCGCCGGCGGACGCGTCCAGCCCCATGATCAGCGTGATCGTCTCGCCCTCGTAGTAGCCATCCGCACGGGCGAGATTCAAGATCGAGCCGGAAACGACAGCAAGCATCAAGGCCGCTGTGCCAAATGACGCAAACCACCGCGTCGGTCGTTGGTTCTCGCTATTTTTCATAACCAAATTGTCTCCCAAGACTCAAGGTAAGCACAAGCCCATATCTGTCATGATCGGCTTAGGCGCGCCCACCGATCTTGCTGTCAGGGCGCGCGATCGTGAAGGACTTATCCACGACAGCATAATCCATGTAGCCCAAGCGAGAGACAGGTTTCAGACGTGCCGTATCGACATAACCGTCGGTTAACGCATGATCGGCGATATGCACGCCGACTACCTCACCGATCACCATCCGGGTTCGTGAACCGTCACCCGCGGACGGTAACTCGATCACCTTCCAGGTCCGGCACTCGAGGTTAATGGGTGCTTCGGCGACTCGCGACGGCTTGATCAAAACCGACGGCGCTTTCGTCAGTCCGGCAATCTCGAACTCATCGCTAGACCGCTCGACGTGACCGGAGCTTAGATTCATCGCTTCGCGGTTGTCCCAAGTCGCCATGTTGTAAACGAACTCACCGGTGAGTTCAGCATTTAGCGCACTGTCCTTGATATCGCCGTCTTTGTGACGACCGCTGCAGCTGAACATGACCATCGGCGGCGTTATGCTGACGAGATTGGAATGACTGAACGGCGCGAGGTTCGCGACACCATCCTCGCTGAGGGTCGAGATCCAGGCGATCGGCCGGGGTACGACGCAGGCATTAAACGGGTTGCGCGGCAACCCGTGGCCGTCCTTGGGTTCATAGAACATAGTCAGCTTCCTTTAATGACAGCGCAAGTCCTGAGCGGGTCAGATACCCCACACGGTTTTGACTGCGATTCTAGAGAAAAACGCCAATACACCCAACAGCACAACCGAGGTGATCGGCCGACTCTTAAAACGCTCGCCCACCCAGGCCGCGCGACCGTTGAGGATCAACAGCGCCAGCGCAAGGAACGGAAAGAACAGCGCACCGGAAACCGTATAAATTTTTTGCACCTGCTGGAAACCCATGAACAGGCCGATCATCGGGACGAGTGCGATTAACACGAGGAATGACCGGTAGGGTAGCGCCTGGGTGTCGACACGAGCGGGTTGCGATCGCGCCGGGCCCCGTCGCGTGAGCCGCCAGCAATCGGCGAAAAGATAGGGCACCGCCTGCCAAACGCCTAGCAGACTGCTGAATACCGTGCCCCAGGCGCCGATCAGGAACATCCACTTACCGACCGGACCGATGGGCCCTTCAAGCGCTTCCGCCAGCTCGACGAGTAACGTGGCACCTGCCCCTTCGATCTGAACATGACTGCCGACGATGACCATGGCGATACCAAACACCGCCGTCATCGCATAACCCACGCCCAGATCGACGCGGCAGATCCACAGATCTTCGACACCCGTCCTGCCTTCCTCGCGGATCCAGTAGCCGTAGCACAGCACGGTCAGCGTACCGCCCACGCCACCGATCAGCGCCACGGTCCAGACAAGGCTGTCGCCACTCAACTCAGCGATATTCGGCACAAAGAGCCCCCGCAGCACCTCGCCCGTACCAGGCCAGAGCCGTAGTGCGGTCAGCACGACGGTGACGAACATGACGCTGATAGACACTCGCATCACTTTCTCGAAGAGCCGGTAGCCGCCGCGAGAGACGAGTACCAGGCCGACCACGCTGGACAGAATGCCGAAGAAGATCTTGCCGTGGACGGGATCGTCGAATACCGGAAAGAGCGCATGCATGGCGACACCGCAAGCGCTGATCTGTGCCGCCCCGACGAAGAATGACCAGACAAAGAGATACGGGAGAAAGACCCAGATCACGCCGGGGCCCAAGTGATGCGCCACGCCCTCGAGGAAGCTGTCGCCGGTGGCTAGCTGCCAACGCGCCAACCCTTCGGTAACGACGAATTTCATGAACGCGCCGACGAGCACGGCCCACAGAACCGCCGTGCCCACGATACTGCCGGCAAAGGATCCGGTAGCGAGATCGCCGCCACCGACACCGGTGGCGGCCAGGAGCAAGCCCGGGCCGATAGCCGCGAACATCAGGCCGGATGATTTCTTTTTGGGAGCGCTCAGCCTAGTGGTCCAACAAGGCTACTATTTCAGGTCGTCATGCCCGTAGCCCTAGAGGCCGGAATCAACGTCAATGTTCTCCGGTTGGATATCGAGTCCTGACGCCTTGGCTTGTTCCTGCAACAGCACCGAGAAATCGACGTCCGTGTAGCCTGCATCAATTGCTCGTTGCACCATATCCCGCGTTGCCGATGTGACCGGCAACTCGACGCCCAGATTTTCGCCGGCCTTCAAGCCCAGGTCGAGATCCTTGCGCAGCAGGATCGGCGTAAAGGTCGGCGTCAGATCGAGATTCACAAACGAATGAGTCTTGTAGCGCGAGAACATCGATCCCATGACGCTGTTGTTGATGAACTCCAGCGTATCGTGGCGTGCCACACCGCCCTTCTCGGCCAGGACCGTGATCTCAGCGAGGCACTGAGTCACGACACCCAGCAGCAAGTTGTGGCAGATTTTCACCATCCGCGCGAGTTCACCTTCACCGACGTACGTCACGCCGCGACCGACCTGATTCAGAAACGGCTCAGCCATCTCGAACGCGGCGCGCGGGCCCGAAGTCACGATCGTGAGCTTACCGGCTTTGACCACCTTGCCATTGCCGCTGACCGGCGAGGCCAACATGTCGATCCCGATCTCCGCGGCGCGCGCGCGTATGTCGGCCGACGCGATCTCGGAGATACTGGAACAGTCGATCAGAAGTTTCGGCTTGGCCTCCGCTGTAAATACGCCGTTCTCGCCAAACGTCACGGCAACGAGATCGTCGGACGTCGATACCATCGTAAAGATAATGTCGCGATCGGCGAGATCCTTCGGTGAGTCAACAATCTTGCCGCCGGCTGCCTCAAGCGGCTCTGCCTTACTTCGGGTGCGGTTGTAAATGGATACATCACAACCCGCATCGAGCAGGCGTTTCGCCATCGGGAAACCCATACGCCCGACGCCGATCCAGCCCACCGTATGGTCTGTTAAATTTGCCACGTTTGCTCCTCCAAATGCTTGTTTTAATAGGCTGCAATCGTTTGCATAGAATACGGGACGGGACACCCCATTGCAACCCGGCCGGCGTCATTCTCCGGCCGAATCGGTCGCCTTGTTTGGCTATTCTCTGACGCCTATGATCCTTAGGATGCTGAAAACCCGGGCGAATATCAAAGACGTCGCGAGCCGCGCGGGTGTGCATCCGTCGACCGTCTCCCGCGTTCTCAACCCGGCGACACGTTCCATGGTCTCCGAGAGTCTGGCACGGGAGATCGTCCGGATCGCAGATGAACTCGGCTATCGTCGCAACGCGCTCGCATCGGGGTTACGGACGCGACGAACATTCACCGTCGGCGTCATCATCCCTGATCTGACCAACCCGGTCTTTCCGCCGATCGTGCGCGGCGTCGAGCACACGCTCGACGGCGAAGGCTATATCGCCATACTCGCCGACTCGGGAAGTAAACGGCGCAGCGAAAAGGCGCTGATCGAGAACATGACGGCCCGTCAGGTCGACGGCCTGATCCTGGCCGCGGCGAATCGAAAGGATCCGCTCGTCGATCAGGTTATCGAACAGGGCATCCCATTGGTCCTGGTCAATCGTACCGTCGATAAACACAACGTCACGGCGGTCATCAACGATGACGAGCTCGGCATCGACTTGGCCGTCGGGCATCTGGTCGGACTCGGGCACCGTCAAATCGCTTATATCGGCGGCCCACAACGCACGTCGACGGGTTACGCCCGCTACCGCGCGTTTCTGAAGACGGCGAAGAAAGCCGGGATCGAGCTCGACCGTGACTTGATCATCAACGCCCGGGAATTTACGGAGACCGCCGGACAGGCCGCGTTTCACGAGCTCATCAAGACAGGTAAGCACTTCACGGCGGTGCTCAGCGCCAATGACCTGCTGGCGCTCGGCTGTTACGACGCGCTCGAGGAACTCGGCCTGCGCTGCCCTGAGGACATTTCCGTTACCGGATTCAACGACATGCCCTACGTGGATCGCTTCGCCCCCCCGTTGACCACGCTGCATATTCCGCACGATGAACTCGGCGTGCAGGCCGCCACGTTGCTGCTGGAACGCATCGAGAATCCGGATACGCCGACGAAGCAGCTGCGCCTGGAGCCGCGCCTGATCGTCCGAGGCTCGACCGCGGTACCGTCCGCCTGACTAAAACTGTCGCGCCCAGTCGGTTTGCTCGAGCAACTCGCGGAGTCGCGCCAGGAAGGCCGCCGAATAGGCGCCGTCGACCGCACGATGATCGAAGGACTGGGCCAAAATCCCGACCTGTCGAATCGCGAGGGCGTCGCCAGCCGGCCCTTCGATGACCACCGGTCGTTTCCGGATACCGTCCATGGAGAGAATCGCCACCTGCGGCTGATTGATGATTGGTGCGGTAATGAGCGTACCGAACGTGCCCGAGTTGGAGATCGTATAGGTGCCGCCGGCAAAGTCATCGGCCGTTAAGTCACCGTTGCGCGCCCGCTGAGAAACGTCTCTGACTTTGTGTGACAACTCCGGTACCGACAGTGCGTCCGCCGATGCGATAACCGGGGCGACCAACCCCTCGGGACCAAGATCCACGGCGATGGCGAGATTGATCTGAGCATGCAGGACCAAGCTATCGTCCTCGACACTGGCGTTGAGATGCGGAAACTCCCCGAGCGCCAGACAGACGGCGTGACCGATGAATGGCAGATAGGTCAGTGAGTAATTGTGCTGCTCGCGCCACGCATCGCGTATGGACTCGCGTGCGCGGTTAACTTGAGAAAAGTCCACTTCCACAGCCTGCAACACGTGCGGGCTCGTCGCCATCGAGCGAACCATGTGCTCTGCGGTCACGCGCTGAATGCGGTTGAACGGCACACGCCGGCCGCCAGCGACGGTCGCACTGATCGGGCTGGGCATCCGGCGCGTCTTGTCCTGACTCGCCGCGATGACCGCGAGGACGTCGGCGCGCGTAATACGGCCGTCCCGGCCGCTACCGCTGAGCTGGCTCGGCTCCAGATCATGTTCCTTCAATAGACGCCGCACGACCGGCGACAAACGTTGGCCTCCGGATCGCTCCACGGCGCGTGACTTGGCCTTCGCTATAGGCACGACATCCGCTTGCGGAACTGCTGCGGACTCCGGTTCGTCTTGCTCGTCGTCCCCATGACCGTCATCGATCACTGCAAGGACAGTGCCCACATCCACGGTCTCACCCGCGGCAACGAGAATCTGCGTCAGTACACCAGCCGCCGCTGCAGGAAGTTCAATAGCGGCCTTATCGGTTTCTACATCGGCAAGAATTTCATCGATCTCGACTTGGTCACCCGCCTGTTTGTACCAGACGGCGACCGTGCCCTCTGCCACCGTCTCACCAAGCTGCGGCATGAGGACCTTCATGCGCAGCTACCACTCCACCGCGATGTACTTCATCTCCATATATTCCATCATGCCCTCGTGCGATCCTTCGCGACCCAGACCGCTCTGCTTCATTCCGCCGAAAGGCGCCGCGGGATCCGAAACCAGACCACGATTGAGCCCGATCATGCCGGCATCCAGGCGCTCGGAGATCGCCATACCCCGGCCGATATCTTGCGTGTACAGATAGGAGACGAGGCCGTACTCGGTATCGTTTGCCTGCGCGATCACTTCATCATCATCGCTGAAAGACAGGATCGGCGCCACGGGCCCAAAGACTTCCTCGCGCAGAATATCGGCGTCAGCGGGCACGTTGCCGAGCACCGTCGGTGGGTAGTAGTAGCCCGTGCGCTGCAACGGCGCACCTCCGGTCAGCACCTCGGATCCTTTCGCCTTTGCGTCCTGAACCAAGCGATCCATATCCTTGATCGCCCACTCGTTGATCATGGGTCCCAACTCGACGCCGGATTCATGACCCGGACCGACTTTGAACGCCGCCATCGCGGCTGTGAATTTATCGGTGAATTCCTGGTAGACGCGTTCGTGCGCATAGAAGCGATTTGCCGCCGTACACGCTTCGCCGCCGTTTCGCATTTTCGCGATCATCGCTCCCGCTACTGCGGCGTCGATATCCGCATCCTCGAACACGAGAAACGGCGCGTTACCGCCCAGCTCCATCGAGCAGTTGACGACACAATCAGCGGCTTCTTTTAACAGCGCCCGACCCACCTCGGTGGAACCGGTAAAGGACAGCTTGCGCGTCAGCGGATGGTGCAACATCGCGCCGACGACCTCGCCGGAACGGCGCGACGGCACAACGTTCATGACGCCCGGCGGAACCCCGGCCTCGGTCAATATTTCCGCTACCAGTAGCGCGGTCAGCGGAGTATCGGAGGCTGGCTTCAGAATAACGGCGCAACCCGCGGCGATGGCCGGCGCGATCTTACGGGTCGCCATCGCGGCCGGATAATTCCATGGCGTCACCAGGACACTAACCCCAATGGGTTGCTGCATGACAACGATCTTATTGCCGCCGGCCGGCGACGTCAGGATCTCACCGTAATTGCGAACGGCCTCTTCTGCATACCAGCGAAAGAACTCGATTGCATAGCTCGTCTCGCCAACGGCATCGGGCATCGCCTTGCCATTCTCACGAACGATGTATGTGGCGATTTCATCCTTACGGTCGCGCAGAAGTTCCCAGGCCTTTCTGAGAATCTCGGCGCGCTCGCGCGGTGCGCGCTGCGCCCATTTCTTACCCGCGACAGCGGCAATCTCAACGGCGTCGGTGACATCGTCGACCGTAGCGCTCGAAACTTCCGCAATCGTCTGCTCGGTCGACGGGTCAATGATCGGAAAGGTCGCGCCATCCGATGCCGGGCGCCACTGGCCACCGATGAAGAGCTCTGTCCGCATACTCAATGATCCCTGTGCGTGCTCAGTTTCGCCATGCGACGCCTCCATCTGCCCACAGATCGATCTTGGCAATGTCTTCGTCGGGCGGTGGTGAATTTCGCGCGATCTCCGTCGCTTCGTCCACTTCCGCCTGCGCAGCGTTCTCGAGTTCCACGAGGGTCCCCTCCTCAACGTCCACCGCAAGCAGACGCTCGCGATAAAGTGTCAGCGGGTCGCGCGCCAGCCAAGCCGCAACTTCATCGTCGGGCCGATACTTGCCGGGGTCGGCACGGGAGTGGCCGCCGTGCCGGTAGGTTTTCGCTTCGATCAAGCTCGGCCCACCACCGCGACGAGCCTGATCGATTGCCCGCCTGGCTGTCTGATAGACGAGTTCGACGTCATTGCCGTCGATCAGCACGGGTTCGAGTCCATACGCACCGGCACGATCGGCGGCCGGATGCTCGACGGCCGTCACCTGATCGATAGCGGTGTACTCCATATAAAGGTTGTTCTCACAAACAAATACGACCGGTAGTTTCCAGATCGCAGCAAAATTCAGGGCCTCATGGAACGCGCCGATGTTGGTCGTACCGTCACCGAAGAAACACACGGCTACCTGACCGGTACCACGATACTGAGCCGACCACGCAGCGCCCGTCGCAATCGGAAGGTGGGCACCGACAATGGCATAAGACCCCATGGCACCGTGTTCGACACTGGTTAAGTGCATGGAGCCGCCCTTGCCACGCATGAGGCCGCAGGTCCTGCCCATGAGTTCACCGAGGATGCCGGTCATGGAGGCTCCCCTCAAGAGTGTGTGGTTGTGCCCGCGGTAGGTGCAGAACATGTAGTCGTCCGGTCGCATAGCGTGGCCGACGCCTGCAGCTATTGCCTCCTGCCCAAGCGAAAGATGACTCGTCCCCTTGACGAGATTCTGCATGAACAAATCGTAGGCACGCTTCTCCATGTAGCGCGCCCGGAGCATGGCTCGATACAGCGCCAAACGAGTTTCCAGGTCGAGCGGCGAGAGGGCGCGGATGGTTCCCGTACCCATCGCTACGTTTCCCTCGTGTTCCTGCGTCACGACTGTCGCCCTGATACTTCGCCTAGTGGCCCAACAAGGTAAGTTTGATGGATCACTAGTACTGGTTCGCGATAAATAATTCTTTTGACGGGAAGAGCGTGATCACTCTACAGCCGTCGGGCGTCACGACCACCTCTTCTTCGATTCGCGCGGCACCATTACCGTCCGCGGCAGGACAATAGGTCTCCAGCGCGAAAACCATGCCTTCGTGAAGCTCGACCGGATAGTCCAGCGAGTTGAGGCGGCTGATGATCGGTCGCTCGTGCAAGGCTAACCCTAAGCCGTGCCCGAACTGCAGGCCGAACGCCTCCATCTCATTCGCGAAACCGAACTCCGGCGCTTTGGGCCAGAGTTTAGCGATCTGGTCGGTCGTCACACCAGGCTTAACGATATCGATGGCGACGTCGATCCACTCGCGCGCCTGCCGATAAGCGTCCTCTTGAGCCGGTGTCGACGAACCGACGTTCAGCGTACGGTAGTAACAGGTGCGATAACCCATGTAGGACTGGATCACGTCGAAGAACGCCTGGTCACCGGGACGGTACATCCGGTCGGTAAAATTATGCGGATGCGGACTACAGCGTTCCCCGGCCACCGCGTTAATCGCCTCGACGTCGTCCGAACCGGCATCGTAGAGTTGCTTGTTGGCAAGGGCGACCAGCTCATTCTCGCGTACGCCCGGCTTGAGCGCCTCGGCGATGACCTGATAGGTGCCGTCGACCATCGAGGCGGCGGTGTTCAGCAGCACGATCTCGTCCATGCTCTTGATCTGACGCGCATCCAGCATGATCTGTTGGCCGTCGCGTACTTCAATACCTGCCGCCTGCAGTGCGAACATCATCGGTGGTTCGCAGATATCCACGCCGATCGGCATGCCGGCGACCCCCTCGACCTTCAATAGCTGGGCGATCTCTTCAGCCGCCCGTCTGAACAGGCCGGCTTCTTCCGCGACCGAGCCTCGCAGCCCGAGCATGCCCGCTCTGCAGCGATCCGGCTTAAGCCACGGCGAGAACAGCCGATGGTGCGTGGCTGCGGAACCGAAGTCCCAGAGATAGGGCTCCGCCGTGCCGGTTAACAAGGCATAACGACAGATCTTGTCCCGCGCCCATTCACCAATGACGCTGCTGGTGATGTAGCGAATATTATTGGTGTCGAAGCACAACACGGCCCCGAGGCCTGAGTTCTCGAGAGCCCATCGAGTACGCGCGATGCGGTAGCGGCGCAGACGGTCGAAGTTGACGCGTTCCTCAAAATCCACATTCATGCGGCCCGGCGAGGCAATCGGGCGATCCCAGTTCCAGTGGGTCGCCATGTCATCCGCCGCTTGTATCGGCGATTGTTCGGATGTGGCCATGATGAATCGTCTCCCGGGTAAGCTGCTCGTTTACTTAAAGTTAATGGCTGTGGTTATGCGGCCGATGCGAGTGGCCGCCGTGACTTCGGCCTAACGCGGCAGCAGGCCTGCCCGTCGCCTGCGTCAGTGCCGCCGTAGCGCAACCGCACGGCGTCGCTGCTGCCAAGGACTTGTTCACCTTGGTGCTGCGCCGCAGCGGTTTACGCTTGATGCCCAGGCCGCCCGTGATGACCCGGCGAACGCGCTCGCCGGTCTGTGGATGCCGCGCCAGCGGTTCGTCGGTCATGCGTTGCACCACTTCGAAACGTTCCGGGGCGCTGCCGTCGGTCGGTCTGGACTCGTAGAGATAGGTTGGCATGCGGTCTCCAATCCAGAATCATGCAATCGTTTGCAGAACCAGTTATGGTAGTTAATTCGAGGCTCATCCACAACACCAGGGGCGCCGGACAGCGTGGACGACGGCCACAATATTCTAGCCTAAATCGGCCCCTATCCCGAACCTGCTCGACAACCGCCAGTCAAAGGAGGTACGGTCCAGACTACACCGCGCCGGGACCGACAAGCCCGTTAACAGGGCATACGAATGACGTCTCGCGACTCGGGCTAAACGCCCGAAGAATCGATGACGCGTTCCTGACAGAACCGCCCGTCAGTTCGAAAAGGGAATGAAATTATGGCCAACTTTACCGTCAACGGAGAAGCATTCGAAGTCGATGCCGATCCCAACACGCCTCTGCTTTGGATTATCAGAGAACACCTGAAGATCACGGGAACGAAGTTCGGCTGCGGAGTCGGCCAATGCGGCGCGTGCACGGTTCATATCGACGGCGCCGCCACGTACTCATGCCTGACCCCGGTCTCGGCCGTTGAAGGCCGCGAGATCACGACGATCGAAGGCCTCTCAGCAGATGGCTCTCACCCGTTACAAACAGCGTGGGTCGCGGAACAGGTACCGCAGTGCGGCTACTGCCAATCCGGCCAGATCATGCGCGCCGCCGACCTCCTCGCCAACAACCCGAATCCTAGCCGCGCGGAGATCATCGCCCATATGAGTACTAATATCTGCCGGTGCGGCACCTATAGCCGAATCATTAGCGCTATCGAGCGTGCAGCGCGGGAGGCCTAAGATGAAGGAACAAGTTCCAACGCCGGCCATCGGTGCGAACCGTCGAGAATTTTTACAGGGTGTCGGGGGACTGACGCTCGTCATCAGTTCGACAGGGTTGATCACCGCTTGCAGCACCGATGAGGCTGAGCGGCTCGCCCGCAGTGAGGGCACGGATCTCACCGCGAATATCTGGGTGACGATCGGCACCGACGACACCGTCACGATTCAATATCCCGCGACGGAGATGGGTCAGGGCACTTCCACCGCATTGCCGCTGATACTTGCCGACGAGTTGGACGCCGACTGGGACAAGGTCAAAATCGAGACTGTCGCGGTCCACGATGAAGCGTACGGCAATCCGTTCTTTCAGAATATGCTCTACACCGCGGGCAGTCTGACCGTGCAAGCCTACTTCGAGCGGATACGCCTCGCGGGTGCACAGGCCCGGAAGCTGCTCGTCGAATCCGCCGCAGCCCGGTGGGGCGTACCGGTTACCGAGCTCGAGACCGAGCCGAGTGTCGTCATCCACGCGGCCTCGGGGCAGCGTTTGAGCTACGGCGAGATCGCTAGTTTCACCGAAGTCCCTGCGACACTCCCGGAAATCGCGGCTGACGAGCTCAAGCCCTTCGGCCAACATCGTTATCTCGGCAGCGATATCCCGAGACGTGACGTCCCGGCCAAAACCGATGGCAGCGCACAGTTCGGTATCGATGCACAGGTGCCGGGCATGGTCTATGCATCGATTCTGCATGCACCGGTGGAGGGCGAGGAAGCCCTGGAAGTGGACGACAGCGCCGCGCGTGCGATCGCCGGTGTGACCGACGTCATCCGGCTGCCATGGGGTGTGGCCGTCGTCGCCGAGACTTACGAGGCCAGCAAGTGGGGCAAAGAAGCCCTGGTGGTCACGTGGAGCGAAAACTCGCCTTTCAGACAGGCCGATCTCGAGACAGACCTCGAGCAGTACGTGCGCCAGGTCGAGGACTTGAGCTTGAGCGGCGTGGCGTGGCGGGCGGAGGGCGACATCACGGAAACGTTTGCCGGCGCAGCGCAGGTCGTGGAAGCGACTTACCAAAGCGACCCTGCTTACCACGCTCAAATCGAGCCAATGAATGCGACGGCGCATGTGACCGAGGACGGCAAGGCCGCCGAGCTATGGGTCAGCACGCAGACGCAGAGTTTGTCGATCCTCGGCGCCGCGGAGTTTCTCGAGACGACTCCGGACAAGATTACGCTGCACCCGATGTATATCGGTGGCGGCTTCGGCCGGCGAACGCTACGCCGGCAGAAGTACGCCGAAGAAGCACTGTACATTTCACGGGAGATCGGCCTGCCAGTCAAGGTCATCTGGACCCGCGAAGACGACGTCAAGGAGGGAACGTTCCGTAATGCGGCCGCCCAACTGATGCGCGCAGCCTTCGACGCGGAGGGCCGGCTGAGCGGCTGGCATCACCGTGTTGCGGCACCGAAAGTGTTGGAATACATGAATCCGCCACGTTGGGAAGTCTCCGAAGGTAGAGACGTGATCGTGATGCTGGGTAGCGAGAGTTCCCGCTACGATATTCCTAATTTTCTGGCCGAACATATTTTAACCGAGCGGCGCTCACGTGTCTGTGCCTGGCGCGGGGTTTCGACAAGCTATACCAAATTCGCAGCGGAATCTTTTATCGACGAGTTGGCAGCGGCGAGAGACACGAATCCATTGCAGTTCAGGATGGATCTGTGTCACAACGATCCGCGCGCGTTGAATGTGCTCGAAACCGTAGTTGAGATGGCCGACTGGTCTCGTCCGCGCGAAGGCACGGCGCTGGGACTGTCGCTCGCCGGTTACGGTTCTACCTTCGGCGCCGGCATCGCCGAAGTCTCGGTCGATCGAATTACCGGGGTCGTGACGGTACATAACTTCTGGTTGGCAGCAGACGCAGGCTACTTACTGCAGCCGTCGAACTCGGAGGCGCAACTTGAAGGCAATGTGATTTTTGGCATCAGCAACGCCCTCAAGGAACGCATCGACATCAAAGGCGGCATCGTGCAGCAGTCCAACTACTATGACTATCAGGTCATGCGTATGAACGAGATGCCGAATATCGAAGTCAGAGCGATCTCGACCGATAACGCACCGACCGGTATGGGGGAGA
>Ga0209987_10000288_pt1 | contig 25644 bp, 21 predicted proteins | sample N074metaG_FD_182134 | JGI IMG/M metagenome (GOLD analysis project Ga0209987, IMG submission 182134) | Deep subsurface microbial communities from Kermadec Trench to uncover new lineages of life (NeLLi) - N074 metaG (SPAdes) (version 2) | ecosystem: Environmental > Aquatic > Marine > Ocean trench...
GAGGCTAACAACAATATCCTTGGTGACATCTTGATCATGACACCGACCGATAACACCGGTTCTATCAGCTGGGAATGCTCAAGCACGGATCTCGAGAACAAGTGGCTGCCGGCCGCTTGCCGAACCTAAAATTTGAGGGCAATACTTACCCTTGCTTGGGACAAGAAAAGCCCCGCAGTTCGCGGGGCTTTTTTTCGTTCGGTAAAGAATTTCAGTGTGAAACAGTTCACACTTTTCGATTGACGCACTTGCATGCATTCCTCTATCAACCCGGGTACGCTGCGTACACGGTGCACTGCAGCCTCTGGTCAAAATAACGAGATTCAACAGGGAAGCGTCATGTCAAATCGCAGCCGGGGATTCACCCTCGTCGAATTGGTGATTGTAATCGCCATCGTCGGCATCCTCGCCTCCCTGGCGGTGTCCGCCTACCAGACTTATACCGTGCGCACGCAGATCACCGAGGGCATCAACTTCGCTGCCGGTGCCAGGGTTCCGATCGTCAACGCATATACCAATGGCGGTGTCGCCCCTGCCAACAGGGCAGCGGCGGGCATGACGCCGCTCGCGACCGACTCTCGCGGCAGTTACCTATCCTCCGTTGAAATCACCGACGGCAGGATCGACGTCACTTTCGGCGGCCCGCTCGCGCACCAGGACATCATCGGTAAGACGGTATCGGTGACCCCGTACGAGACGCCCGACAATACCGTCGTCTGGCGCTGCGGAAACGCACCTGCACCAGAGGGCAATCCGCTAAACGGGGCTGCCCCACACATAGCTCCGACGCTCGACATCCGCTACCTTCCGGCCAGCTGCAGATAGGCTGGTGGCCGTTGGCAGCCCTGCATTTTCGCCAGAATTGCCGATATCCGCCGGTTTGACTTAATGAAAGTGCGCAACTGTGAACAACAGCACAAAATCCAGTTGATCCGGGCACTTAGATCAGTGAGACTGTAGCGTCCATCAACTCGTATCGACGCAGCAACCGGGATTCCAGAACGCATGGCAGCAACTGCTCCTAAATCCAATCTTTCGGGTCTGCCGCGGCGCCTGGTCCAGGACGGTATCATCACCGAAGCGGTCGTTCAGGAGGCCACAGCGGCGGCCCGCAAAGAGAAGGTGGGGCTGGTCGCCTACCTCGTCGCCAACGAGAAAGCGGACTCGCGAGCAATAGCTGTCGCTGCGTCGCACGAGTTCGGCGTGCCGCTCCTGGATCTCGATTCGATCGACATCGAACTCGAAACGCTGCGCGCCGTCGACCAGAAGCTGGTCAGCAAACATCGCGTGCTGCCGCTGATCAAGCGCGGCCAGAAACTGTTTCTCGGCATCTCGGATCCGACCAATCTTCAGGCAATCGATGACGTCAAGTTTCAGACGACCCTCAGGATTGAGACGGTCGTCGTCGAGGAAGCCAAACTCGAAGACCGAATTATCAAGGCGCTTGAAGCCGTCGACACAACGATGTCCTCGCTCGATGACGAGGACCTGGATCTCGAAAACCTGGACGTTATGGGCGGCGACGATGAGCCTGATGAGCTCAGCCGCGACGATATCGACGACGCCCCGGTGGTTCGCTTCGTCAACAAAATCCTCCTGGATGCGATCAAGCGCGGCGCATCAGATGTTCATTTCGAACCGTACGAAAAAATATTCCGCGTACGGACCCGGCTCGATGGAGTCCTCTCGGAGGTTGCACAGCCGCCGGTGGCGCTTGCCAACAAAGTCTGTGCGCGACTCAAGGTTATGTCCCGAATGGACATCGCGGAACGACGAGTACCGCAGGACGGCCACATCAAGATGCGGCTGTCGAAAAGGCGTGCCATCGACTTTCGTGTCAATTCCTGTCCGACCCTGTTCGGCGAGAAAATCGTATTGCGTATTCTCGATCCGAGCAGCGCCAAAATGGGTATCGACGCACTGGGCTACGACGAACATCAGAAGGCGCTCTACCTGAAGCACCTCAACAAGCCCTATGGAATGATCCTGGTCACCGGACCCACCGGTTCCGGTAAGACGGTATCACTCTATACGGGTCTCAATATTCTGAATACGATTGATCGCAACATCTCGACTGCCGAGGACCCGGCTGAAATCAACCTCCCTGGCGTCAACCAGGTGAACGTAAACCCGAAGGTGGGCCTGACATTTGCGTCGGCACTGAAAGCATTTTTGCGTCAGGATCCGGACGTGATCATGGTAGGTGAGATTCGAGACATTGAGACAGCGGAAATCGCGATCAAGGCGGCCCAGACCGGTCACCTTGTGCTCTCGACCGTGCATACCAACGACGCACCACGCACCTTGACGCGTCTGGTCGATATGGGCGTGAAACCGTACGCGATCGCGACCTCGGTCAGCCTGATCATTGCACAGCGCCTCGCCAGGCGCCTGTGTGACAATTGCAAGGAGGTCAGGGACGTGCCGCGTGAGGCGCTGGAGAAAGAAGGATTCAGCGCAGAAGATATCGAGAGTGGCATGACGATATTCGGGCCGGTCGGATGCAGGTCGTGCAACGATGGATACAAAGGGCGTCTTGGTATCTTCCAGGTAATGGAAGTCAGCGAAATAATGGGCCGAATTATAATGGAAGGCGGCAATGCAATACAGATTGCCGATCAGGCTGTGCTTGAGGGGGTAAAGGATTTGCGTGGTGCTGGATTGAATAAAGTCAAGGAAGGACTTACCAGCCTGGAGGAAATCAACCGGGTTACAATCGAATAGCTTTAACCCGGCTAACGGACGAGAAAGACGATGGCAAATGCAGCAGTGATGGGAAATACTCCGTTCTTTTGGGAAGGCACGGACCGCAAGGGCAAGAAGGTCAAGGGCAAAAGCATGGCAGCCAATGAGGCTGCCGTCCGTGCCGACCTGCGCCGCCAGGGCGTTGTCCCGAGCAAAATTCGGAAACAGAGCCGGGGCCTGTTCAAGGGCGGCGGCAAGATTACACCGGCCGATATAGCGATTTTCTGCCGCCAGCTCGCCACGATGCTGGCAGCCGGCATTCCGCTGGTGCAGGCGTTCGAAATCGTCGGCAGCGGCCACGAAAATGCGGCGATGCAGAAGCTGCTCATGGCAGTCAAAGTCGATGTGGAAGGCGGCAGCGCGCTGGCTGAAGCACTGGCGAAGCACCCACTCTATTTTGATGATCTTTTTGTCAACCTGGTCGAAGCTGGCGAGCAGGCCGGTGCGCTCGAGACGCTGCTCGAAAAGATCGCAACCTACAAGGAAAAGACCGAAGCGATCAAGAAGAAAATCAAGAAGGCGGTGACCTATCCGGCGGCCGTTCTGGTCGTGGCCTTTGTCGTTACGATCATCCTCATGATTTTCGTTATCCCCGCCTTTGAAGACCTGTTCAAGGGCTTTGGCGCCGACTTACCGGCGTTTACGCGAGTCGTCATTGAGATTTCTCAATTCATTCGTGACCGGGGCTGGCTCCTCGCCATGATGGCCGGCGGCGCCGTTTATACGTTCTTGTATTTCAGGAAACGCTCACGCCCGATGCGGCACTTCCTCGATCGCATGGCGCTCAACATGCCGATTCTTGGTCCGATCATCCAAAAGGCAGCAATCGCCCGCTACGCGCGTACTTTGTCGACCATGTTCTCTGCCGGCGTACCACTGGTCGAGGCACTGGAATCGGTTGCAGGCGCCACGGGCAACATCGTCTACGAAGTCGGCGTTCTGCAGATAAGGGACGAGGTTGCTACCGGTCAGCGTTTGCAACAGGCGATGGAGAACACCGATCTGTTTCCCAATATGGTGATTCAGATGATCGCTGTTGGTGAGGAATCAGGTTCCCTCGACTCCATGTCAGCCAAGGTCGCGGACTTTTACGAAGAAGACGTGGATAACGCGGTCGATAACCTGTCGAGTCTTCTCGAGCCGATGATCATGTCGATCCTCGGTATCCTGGTCGGCGGCCTCGTGGTTGCCATGTACCTGCCGATCTTCAAGATGGGTTCTGTCATTTAGGCTGATTTCAGGAAGTTCAAAAGTTGATAATGCCGCGGCGCCTCTCCTTTGGCGCCGCTTCTTTATCGGCTGACGAGAGGGGGACACTGGTATATCCATGCAAGCGCTTTTCACGCAATCGCCCATCCTGTTCATCGGAATTTCCTTCGTCCTGGCACTACTGATCGGGAGTTTCCTGAACGTTGTCATCTACCGCCTGCCGATCATGATGGAGCGCGAATGGCGGGCGCAATGCGAGGAAATTGCAGAAACACCGGCCACAGAGCTGCCGACCGGCCGCTTCGACCTGGTTGCCCCGCGCTCGCGTTGCCCGGCCTGCGGCCACACGATAACCGCGATGCAGAATATCCCGGTGATCAGCTACCTGGTGCTGAGTGGCAAATGTGCTAGCTGTCAGGCACCAATATCGCGCCGCTACCCGATTATAGAGCTGCTGAGCGCCGTAATGACCGCCATCGTGGCCTGGCGTTTTGGCTTCGGCTGGGAGGCCGCGGCAGCCATCCTGATGACCTGGGCGCTTATCGCGATCAGCGTTATCGACATCGATCACCAGATCATCCCGGATTCCATCTCCCTGCCACTCATCTGGGCAGGTCTTTTCCTGAGCCTGTTTCACGAGTCGGCCGGGGCCGAAATACTCTTCGTTGACCCAGGGACCGCTATCGCCGGCGGCCTTGCCGGCTATCTGAGCCTGTGGAGCATCTATCACCTGTTCCGGCTGCTGACCGGCAAGGAAGGCATGGGTTACGGTGACTTCAAACTGCTGGCGGCACTGGGCGCCTGGCTTGGCTGGCAAATGCTGCCACTGATCATCCTCTTGTCAGCTTTCGTTGGCGCCATCGTCGGCGTAGCGCTTATCGCGTTCAAACGCCAGGACCGCAGCGTGCCGATTCCGTTCGGGCCCTATCTTGCGGCGGCGGGCTGGATCGCCATGTTGTACGGCCCGCAGATCATGAATGCCTACCTGGATTACATGCGCTAGAGATCCTTTGAGCAACGACCCGTCAGCACCTCGTCCACTTCGCGTCGGACTCACCGGTGGCATCGCCAGCGGTAAAACTACCGTCGCCAATTTTTTCGCCGACCTTGGCGTGCCCGTTATCGATACCGATGTCATGGCGCGCGATGTGGTGGCAAAAGGCGCACCGGCGCTCGCACAGATCCGTGCTGCCCTCGGCAACGAAGTGTTCGCCGACGACGGTATGCTGGATCGCAAGGCGATGCGGAAACTCGTTTTCTCCGATGAGCGCAAACGCCGGCAACTCGAGGGCATACTTCATCCGCGAATTCGCGAGGCAACCGTCATCCAGGCCCAGGCGGTTACCTATCCTTACATGATCATCGTCGTGCCATTGCTGGTCGAGTCGCCAATGCGTGAGTTCATGGATCGGGTGCTGGTGGTCGATTGTAGCGAGAATGAGCAACTCAGCCGCCTGTTGGCTCGAGACAGCGAAAATGAGGCGCAGGCACGCCGCATGATCGCAGCCCAAGCCAGCCGGGATGAACGGCTGGCAATTGCGGATGATGTGGTGCTCAACGATGCCGGCCTTGACGAGACGCGTAGCAAGATTGAGGCACTGCACAAGACATACCTCGAACTGAGCAACTCGAATCGGGAATAGGTTGTCGCAAGAAACCGGAACCCATCTCATGGATCTGCATGAGATGGGTTCCATCATTGCCTGAAACTTGCGGCTGGCGCAGAATACCCTCATGGCCGTCACCGCACCTCGAGCTTCTCCTCCAGCCACCGCAAGACGGCTGACTGAATATGAGCAACCGATTAATGAGCGCATGCGAACCTTCATGCGTATCGAATTCCTCTATCAACAAATGCTCTACAACAGCGAGTTGGAGGCGGACTGGGCCACGCGGGCGGCCACCTCGAGCTTGCTCGAGATCATGGCCATTCTGACCCGCGGCGATGTTCGCAGCGACGTACATAAGGAGCTGGATCGTCAGATCGAGATCCTGCAGCGCTTCCAGAGCCAGCCCGAGGTCGATGCGCGACGGCTGGAAGCCCTGATCGCGAACCTGGCCGCCAGACGGGGCGAGGTCAACGAAGCCGGTACACACTTCCTGCAACCCCTGAAAGAGTGTCAGTTCCTCAGTTCGATCAAACATCGTAGCGCCATACCTGGCGGCACCTGCGAATTCGACCTGCCTGAATACAGCCACTGGCTGCGCCAGCCCTTCGAACGACGGCAGCAGGACATGCAGGACTGGCTTGGTACTATTCGTCCAGTCTGCGATGCAGTCATCGAACTGCTCTGGCTGATCAGGGAGTCTGCCCAACCGATCGACAAAGTCGCCATCAACGGCATGTACCAGCACAGCATGCAAAAAGATGCGAGTTGCCGCCTTTTGCGGGTAAGCCTCGCCGACAACAGTCAGCTCTATCCGGAAATCAGCGGCAGTCAGCACCGCTTCACAGTACGGTTTCTCGAGTGGTCGACCATTGCCAGCCGTGCCGTGCAGACCGGGCACGATGTCGATTTCCGGATCAGCATCTGTTAAAAAAATGAATCGCGGCTAAAGCCGCTCCCACAGGAAAATACGTGCGCTCAACCACCGTAGGAGCTCGCCCCAGCGAGCGACAAACATTGAAGGGCATGTTTGTAAAACATGATCTTCAATGTTTGCAAAAGGCGAATCAACCACCGTCACAAATTTTGCAAAAGGTCGAGCACTGGCGCATCTGCGGGTAACAACAGGCCCGGCGCAAATTCTGACGGTCTGAGCCACTCAAGCGCCTGTCCTTCAACGCCGGAGGGCGTACCTTGCCATTGCCGCACCAGGAAAAAGTCAATCGCGGCACGCATCCCGGGATAATCATGCTCGAGACTACAAAAATGCTCGAGCGAGATAATTTCAATGCCGAGTTCCTCGGCGAGTTCCCTGCGCAGCGCATCCTCGGCGGATTCGCCACTGGCAAGCTTGCCGCCGGGAAATTCCCAGAACTCCCGCATAGACCTTGCCCGCGACCGGTCTGTGATCAGCAGCCGGCCATCTGTATCGATCAATATGCCGGCGGCAACGTGCGTCTTCCTCGCGGTCAGCTCAGGGCCCCGTGGCACTGCTTGAATTTCTTCCCGGAACCGCAGGGACACGGCTCGTTACGACCAATTTTTCGGCCTTCCCTGACAAAAGGTTCGGGCGCCGCGGCGGCCTCGCCCCCCTGCTGTTGTCCTCCGGACAATGCGGGCGCCTCGGCATGCTTGAACTCCATCGCCTGCGCCCGGCGGCGTTCCGCTTCCATACGCTGCACATCCTGTTCGCTTTGGATCCTGACGCGCCCCAGTATGCTGATCGTGTCGAATTTCACCTGATCCAGCATTTCTCCAAACATCTCGAAGGCTTCGCGTTTGTACTCCTGCTTGGGATTTTTCTGCGCATAGCCGCGCAGCCCGATGCCCTGGCGCAGATAGTCCATCGCGCCAAGGTGTTCCTTCCAATGAAAATCGAGTTGCTTCAGCATCACTTCCTTCTCGACGTGACGCATCAGCGACGCACCAATCGATGAAACTTTGTCCGCGTAGATTTGCTGCATAGCCTGCGTACAGCGTGTACGAATCTGCTCCTCATTCAGTTTGGAATCTTCCTTGATCCACTGAGGGACATTCATTGGCGTTGCGAAGTCGCTTTCGAAGGCATGCGCAAGTCCCTCGGGGTCCCATTGCTCCTCAAGACTGCCCGGCGGTATGTATTGATCGACCAGCGATTCGATGACCTCATCTCTGATCGCTGCAACCGAATCTTCAATTTCCTCAGCCGCCATTAGCTCGGTTCGCTGGTGATAGACAACCCTGCGCTGGTCGTTTGCAACATCGTCGTACTCAAGCAGGTTCTTGCGAATATCGAAGTTATGCGATTCCACCTTACGCTGTGCTCTTGCGATCTGGCGCGTCAGCAGTTTGCTCTCGATCGCCTCGCCTTCGCGCATTCCGGCACGTGACAACAACGCCTTGGTGCGCTTCGGGTCACCGAAGATCCGCATCAGGTTGTCTTCCATTGACAGGTAGAAGCGGCTGGATCCGGGGTCCCCCTGGCGACCCGACCGACCACGAAGCTGGTTGTCGATGCGCCGGGATTCGTGACGTTCCGTGCCGACGATATGCAAGCCGCCCGCCTCGATCACTTCATCGTGGCGTTGTTTCCAGTCCACTTTGATAGCGGCCCGTTCAGTCTCTTCGCCGGCGGCCGCCAGTTCCGCTTCCAGGTTGCCGCCCAACACGATGTCGGTGCCACGGCCGGCCATATTGGTTGCAATCGTGATGGCGCCCGGCTGGCCGGCCTGCTGCACCACAATGGCCTCACGGGCATGTTGCTTTGCATTCAGTACCTCGTGCCTGATCCCCTTCTTCTTCAATATTGACGACAGGAGTTCCGAGGTTTCAATCGAGGTTGTACCGACGAGGACCGGCTGCCCACGCTCCCGGCAATCGCTGATGTCTTCGATGATGGCATCGAATTTGTCATTTTGCGTGAGATAGACAAGGTCCGGGGCATCGTCGCGAATCATCGGCATATGGGTCGGAATGACGATGACCTCGAGGCCGTAAATTTGTTGAAATTCGAATGCTTCGGTATCTGCGGTACCGGTCATGCCCGACAGGTTGTCGTACAACCTGAAGTAGTTCTGGAAGGTAATCGAGGCGACCGTCTGGTTCTCCTGTTTGACGACCACGCCCTCTTTCGCCTCAACGGCCTGGTGCAGTCCGTCCGACCAGCGGCGGCCAGGCATCGTTCTGCCCGTAAATTCATCGACGATGACAATTTCACCGTCCAGGACGATGTACTCCACATCCTTGCTGAACATCATATGCGCGCGCAGCGCAGCATTCAGATGGTGTAGCAGGCGGATATTGGCAGCGTCGTACAGGCTTTCGCCCCCACCGAGCAGCCCGGCCTGAATCATCAGTTCTTCGACCTTCTGGTGACCCTCTTCAGTGACGTGCACCTGTTTGGCTTTTTCATCGACGGAGTAATGCCCGCGGGTCACAATCTTGCAAAGCGGGACTTTCGGCTCGCCGTCGATCAGCACTACGTCCGCTTCCCGCTCGTCGGCATAGGCTACCGCTTGTTCAACGCTCACAATCTCGCGGCTTTCTCCGAGTGAGTCCGTAATCGACAGCGGTTTATCATTTTGATCGAGAAGGGAGATTTTTTTCGCTGTAATATCGTAATTGACCGGGCCATCCGGATCATCATGCCGGCGCAGCTTTGGAATCAGCTTGTTGATCTTTTGATAAAGGTCTGTGCTTTCTTCAACCGGTCCGGAAATGATCAACGGTGTGCGAGCTTCGTCGATCAGGATCGAATCCACCTCGTCGACGATCGCGAAGCTCAGGTCACGCAGAACCTTGTCGTTGAGTGAAAATGCCAGGTTGTCCCGGAGATAATCGAACCCAAGTTCGTTGTTAGTGGCATAGGTCACATCCGCATCGTAAGCAGCTCGCTTTTCTTCCTGCGTCTGCCCGGCCTTTGATACGCCGACCTTGAGGCCGAGGATTTCATAGACCGGACGCATCCAGTCAGCATCGCGCTGCGCCAGGTATTCGTTCACGGTAACAATGTGAACACCATCACCGCCGAGCGAGTTGAGATACACCGGCAAGGTCGCGACGAGGGTCTTGCCCTCACCGGTCCGCATTTCCGCGATATTTCCGTCATGCAGCACCATGCCGCCGATGAGCTGAACATCGAAAGGCCGCAGTCCGAGCGTGCGCCAGGCGGCTTCCCGGACAACCGCGAACGCTTCGGGTAGCAGGTCATCCAGCGATTCGCCTTTCTCGAAGCGACCACGGAATTCGTCGGTCTTGGCTGACAGCTGTTCATCACTGAGCTGCTGCATGCCCGGCTCAAGATCATTAATCCGGCTGACAATCTTCGAATACTCACGCAACAGCCGCTGATTTCGGCTGCCAAAAATTCGGGTCAAAAAATTAGCCACACAGGGCTCCTGGAAGGGACGGCTTCGTTCGCCGCCAGCCGGCGCACAAAGACCGGTATTTTACTGACTGATCAGGAATTTGCACGGTCGTTATTGATTGGTTACCAGCCATTGGAGACCAACGGATATGTGCGTAGAGAGGCGAAATACAACCCAGAATTTACACCGAGTCGAGAGAATTCTGAAAAGTTATCCTGAGGATACGAGACCGGGCAAAAGGCCAATCCGCCCAGAAATCTCAGGATTCGGAAGCTGGTAATAGCGGGCTGATATGCATTGCACTAAAGATCAATTTGCACCGACCTAACTACCACACTGGTCACAGCAGGCAAATTGGGCTTTTAACGCCGTATCGTGCCGCAGGAAGGCTTTGCAGACTATTCGGCGCCCTGGCGGATGAAAGTCACCGGATTGACCCGCTTACCGTTGCGCAACACTTCGAAATGCAGATTTGGGCCTGTCGCGCGGCCTGTGTCACCCATCAGCGCGACTGTCTGACCTTTCCTGACTTCCTGGCCAACAGAGACGAGGTTTTCAGAATTATGCGCATAACGGGTTGCATAACCGTTGCCGTGATTGATTTCGACCAGTTTGCCGAAACCATAGCGCGATGACGACCAGGTCACGACGCCATCGGCAACCGCGACTACCTCTGAGCCTGCCTTACCGGCGAAATCCACACCCCGATGATTGGCTGGTTTACCGGTAAACGGATCGGTGCGCCGCCCGAAGTAAGATGACATCCAGCCGGACTTGACCGGTCGTCCCTGCGGATAGACCCGATCTGAGAGCTTCTGATCCATCAGCATGCTCTCGAGCACGCCGAGTTGCGCTTCGCGATTGTTGAGCTGATTATCGAGGTCCTGCATCGCAACGAGCACCTCAGCAACGGCTACCCCTGAACCGCTCGCAAAAGGTTCTTCTTCAGGTCCGCCGATGGCTGGTGCCGAATCAAAATCGAACTCGCCTTCCTCCAGGTCGGCCATTTCGGTGAGCCGCCGGCCGAGCGCATCGAGGCGAATGATGCGCGCATTCATCTGTCCGACGCGGATCGATAATGCATCGAGTGTATCTTCGGTTTGCTGCCTGGTGATCGCGATTGCGCTGCGTTGCGATTCGATTTCATCGGTGAGGGTCGCGACCTCGCTGAAGCTCACACCGGACCCTGTATAGGCAGAATAGAGGTAGCCGCCGGCGAACGCGGCGGCGCCCAGTAAGCCAACGATCAACAACGCATAACAGGCGGCGGACCTGCCCGATAGATTAATCTGCAGGAGTCGTCCAAACCCCTTGCCAAAAATGACTACATTCATTGATCCCGCCCCGAGTGCGCTATGTTCAACTTATAAGTTGTTGACTTTGAAGCACCTTCAATACAGGCTAGCTGCCATCGCTGGCGCCCTCTCATTATTTTTGGCCTTAGCCTGATTCTCACTTCGGTAGCCCCGCTGTCTTAGGACCAATGTCCCTTAGATCGGTGGTTTTGCGACCCCGCCTTTCGGCGGGTATGCCTTTATCGGACGGTCAATATGCAAAATTCCGCTTTTTATTACAAGATCAGCCCTTCAGAATCTTGAGATCAGTCACTAGGCTACTTCGAAAATCGCCAACTCCGTCACATTATCATGACCATAATTCGACTCGAAAATCTGCTCAAAGCCGGTGACGGTGGCACTCTGGATAAAATTATCCAACGTGCTCAACAAATGGATACGCTGACAACGGCGCTGCGGACCGAGCTGCCGCCGGATGCGGCCGAGAACCTGATTGTGGCGAACTTGCGCGAAGACGGCGAACTGGTTCTGGTTTGCACCACATCCGCGTGGGCGTCGAGGCTGCGCTTTGAGTCCGACAAACTCATGGAAGCGGCACGCAAAACCGGATTGACTGTGCGCACTTGCCGGGTATCCGTCAGCCAAAAATTGTAGAAAACTATCGTGGGAGCCCGGCCCACCGGGCGACAAACATTTGAGGCCATGTTGTACAACATGGCCTCAAATGTTTGTAAAGAGTGAATCAACCACCACCGATCAAAGAATTCGCCCGGTGGGCCGGGCTCCTACGGCCGGTATTGAATCACGCGTACGCAGGCGTTGCGTAGGAAATCGGTGCTTTCCCGGGATCGCTGTAGGTGACCTCTTCCCAGGCGTTTTCGCTGTCGAGCAACGCACATAACAACTTGTTGTTCAGTTCGTGACCCGACTTGTGTGCTGAAAACTCGCCGATCAGGCTGTGGCCCAGAAGATAGATATCCCCGATCGCATCGAGAATCTTGTGCAGAACGAATTCGTTTGCATAGCGCAGTCCGTCCTCGTTCAGGATACGGTAGTCATCAAGCACGATGGCGTTGTCCATGCTGCCGCCGAGCGTCAGATTTTGTGCCCGCAAGGTTTCGACGTCGCGCAGGAAACAAAACGTCCTCGCCCTGCTGATTTCCTTCAGGAAGGATGTTGAAGAGAAATCGACGGACGCCGCCTGGCTAAGCTTGTTGAACACTGGATGGTTAAACGAAATCTCAAAATTAACCTTGAAGCCGTTAAATGGCGTAAATTGCGCCCACTTATCGTCTTTCTCAACCCGTATTTTCTTTTTGATGCGAATAAATTTCTTGGCCGCGTTCTGTTCCTCGATACCCGCGGACTGAAGAAGAAATACGAAAGGCCCTGCGCTACCGTCCATGATCGGAACTTCAGGTGCAGACAGATCAACATTCAGATTGTCGATGCCGAGTCCGGCCAGCGCCGCCATCAGGTGTTCGACGGTTGCCACCTTGACATCATCTTTCATCAGGGTGGTGCCAAGCATGGTTTCGCCGACTCGGCGCGGGTCGGCGGGAATGTCGACCGGCTCATCGAGGTCGACACGACGGAACGTGATTCCGGAGTTTGCGGCGGCGGGGCGCAAAGTCATGTAGACCTTTTCTCCGGTATGTAAGCCAACACCGGTCGCCCGTATAGCCGTCTTTATCGTACGTTGTCGCAACATCGTTACAAAATCTCTTTAGTCATCTTGCCAGCCAGACTGAATTGCCGTCACATTCAATGGCTTACGGTTGCGCTCACGAAATTCAGCGCGCAAGCCTAACATATTGCGGGCGGTTTTGATCCTTTGGGGACCAACCTCCCTATAAAAATCTCAAAAGGAATTTGGGGACGAACCAAGGTTCGTCCCCGTACCCGACCAGAGCGGAGTTTTGCAAGGGCGACGAGTGAATTCGCGATCGCTGCTCTTCAGATTTCCTTGTCAGTCAGCCTGGCGCCTCAGGAAGGCCGGTATGTCCAGCAACTCCTCCTCCTGCAGGGCCCCCGCCTCCAGCCCGTCCCCAACAGCACGTTGACGCTGCACGGTCGGCTTGTCGAGCTGCTGATAGTTCGGCTCGGCCGCCTGTGCGGGCCGGCGGACAACGCGCATTGGTGACGCCATTTGCGCGGCTTGCTGGCCAAGGCCGGTTGCAACCACTGTGACACGAATCCGATCCGAGAGATCCGGATCGATGACAGTGCCGATAACCACCGTGGCGTCCTCCGACGAGAATTCCCTGATGGTGTTGCCCACTTCCTGGTATTCGCCGATGGACAAATCCGGGCCCGCTGTAACGTTGACGAGAATACCTTTCGCGCCGGCGAGATTGATATCCTCGAGCAGCGGACTCGATACAGCGGCCTCGGCAGCTTCGCGCGCGCGATCTTCGCCTGATGCTGAGCCAGAGCCCATCATCGCCATGCCCATCTCCGCCATGACGGTCCGGACGTCGGCGAAATCGACGTTGATCAGGCCCGGACACGTGATGAGTTCGGCGATGCCCTGCACGGCGCCCTGCAGAACCTCGTTTGCAGAACGAAACGCATCGAGCAAGGTGGTTTCGCCACCGAGCACAGACAGCAATTTCTCGTTGGGAATCGTGATCAGTGAATCCACGAATTTGCCAAGTTCGGAAATGCCGTGCTCGGCAAGCAACATGCGTTTGCTGCCCTCCATGGCAAATGGCTTGGTTACAACGGCTACGGTCAGGATGCCGAGTTCCTTCGCAACCTGGGCAACCACCGGCGTTGCACCGGTCCCGGTTCCGCCACCCATGCCGGCGGTGATGAACAGCATGTCGGCACCTTCGATCACTTCCTGAATACGGTCACGATCCTCCATTGCCGCCTGCCGGCCGACGTCCGGATCCGCACCTGCGCCAAGACCCTTCGTAATATTGCAGCCAATCTGCAGCGCCGTCCGCACGCGCGCACTGTTCAGTGCCTGCGCGTCGGTATTGGCGCAAATGAAATCGACCCCGTCAATTCCCGCATTCACCATGTGGGCAACCGCGTTTCCGCCGCCGCCGCCAACACCGATCACTTTGATGACCGCGCTCTGGCTATGCGCATCCATTAGTTCAAACATTTATCTAACCTCCGCTCGATTTGCTGTTTCAATCACTCACTCGTTTGCCTTGCTGCGATTCGGATTCACTTCCAAACCGGTTCTTCTGGCACTCTGTCGAAAAAAACCACCCATGGCTTTTTCAACAGCCCGCTAGAATTGTCCGTGGAACCAGGTTTTCACCCGATCCCACAAATCGACCACGCTGCCGGCGACCGGCGTACTCCGGCGGCCACGCCTTGACATGTTTTCGTAGCCATACAGGAGCAGACCGACGCCCGTCGCGTAAATCGGATTGCGTACGACGTCAAGAAGCCCTTCGACGTATTGCGGTGAGCCGAGCCGCACCGGCATATGAAAAACTTCCTCCGCCAGCTCGACGGCACCTTCCATCTTAGCGCTGCCGCCGGTGATCACGACGCCCGCGGCGATCAGTTCCTCGAAACCACTTCTGCGTAACTCATCGCGGATCAACCCGAAAAGCTCTTCGAAGCGGGGCTCGACGATTTCAGCCAGCGTTTGTCTTGCAAGTCGCCTTGGCGGACGCTCACCGACACTTGGCACTTCGATCGTCTCGTCCGGATTGGCGAGTTGCGATAACGCGCAGGCGTACTTGATCTTGATTTCTTCCGCGTATTGCGTCGGGGTGCGCATCGAAATGGCGATGTCGTTGGTAACCTGGTCGCCAGCAATCGGGATGACGGAAGTATGCTGAATTGCGCCACCGAGAAAAACCGCAATATCAGTCGTACCGCCACCAACATCGACTATGCAGGCACCCAGTTCCTTCTCGTCATCCGTTAGCACCGAGTAACTTGATGCCAGTTGCTCAAGCACGATGTCGTCCACTTCGAGGCCGCAGCGCTGTATGCACTTGACGATGTTCTGTGCCGCACTCACCGCGCCGGTGACCATGTGGACTTTCGCTTCCAGGCGCACACCGGACATGCCAATCGGTTCACGAATCCCCTCCTGCCCATCGATCAAGAATTCCTGTGGCAGAATGTGCAAAATTTTCTGATCTGCGGGAATTGCGACCGCTCGTGCCGCATCGATGACACGATCTACATCACCGCGGGTGACTTCCTTGTCGCGGACGCGAACGATCCCGTGCGAATTGAGACTGCGGATGTGACTGCCCGCGATCCCCGTGTATACCGAATGAATATCGCAGCCGGCCATCAGCTCCGCCTCTTCGACCGCGCGCTGAATCGAGTGCACGGTCGATTCGATGTTGACAACCACACCCTTCTTCAGCCCGCGTGACGGATGCGAACCAATGCCGACCACTTCAATTTTACCCTCATCACTAACCTCACCGACGATCGCAACAACTTTTGACGTGCCAATATCGAGTCCGACGATAAGATTCTTGTCGCTCTTCTTATTCACTCAATAATTCCTGCAATCAAGCCCGATCCCGCAGTTTCAGAATCATGGGCGGGTGTCCGCGAATCGTTTTTCCAGCCAATCGTAAAACCGTTGCTGTAACGCATATCGACAAATTCGATTTCTGCCCCACGTTTTGAAATGATGTTGGCGACCACGTCGAGAAACAGCTGAATACGTTCGCCGACGTCACGCCGTCCCAGGCGAATGTCGATGCCGTTGGCAAGCGTCATTTCCCACGCGCCACGCGCATCCACATGCACGCGTCGAACAACGAGTCCGGTGGGGAGCAATTGTTCCCTGATATCCAGGTAACGGGTGGCAACGATCGAGTACTGCCCCTCCGGTCCGCTCAGGCGCGGTAACTCGGCTGGTACATGCCGGGCTGCGGATACGAATAACTCTCCGCGTGTGTTGAGGAGGCCGCTTTCGCCCCAGCTGGCCGCGGGGATCTGCTCGGTTATGCTGATCTCGAGACTGCCCGGCCAGCGCCGCACGACATTTGCCTGATCGATCCAGGGTAACCCAACCAGCATCCCCTGAATGGCGGAAAGATTGGCGCTCAGGAATCCGCTCGCAAGCTCGTCGCTGATCGCTGCCTCGATCTGCAGCGCACTGACGCGTTGGAACGGTCCTTCAATGGTGATCGCCCGAATAGGCTTGTCGAGTAGCTCGGCACTGAACTGGTAGCTGAGCATAATGATCGCTATTGCCAGCAAAAATGCCGACAGTTTGCGCCACGGGAGCGACGGCAATGCGACCTTGCGGGCCTTTTGCGGCTTGCGGCGTTTCGCCTGTTTACGCGCCATTCGCCGCTACCCCGATAGTTTCGATCTCCGATTGCGCCTCAACACTCGTTTCAAGTATCCGCCAGCAGAGTTCCGCGAAGTCGATACCGGCTACTTTCGCTGCCATCGGCACAAGGCTGTGACTTGTCATCCCGGGAATCGTGTTCACTTCCAGGACCTGCGGCTCGCCGTCATTTCCGGTCATAAAATCGACCCGGCCCCAGCCGGTACACCCAAGAATGTTGAACGCCGCGATGGCCCGATCGTGAAACCGCTGCTCAAGTTCCGGATCGTCGGTCCCCGGACAGACGTAGCGCGTGTCCTCGGATTCGTACTTGGCGCGATAATCATAAAAGACGCGCGGCGTTTCAATTCTGATACTCGGCAACGCCTGGTCCTGCAGGACGGCGACCGTGGTTTCGTCACCGACGATGCAGCGTTCAGCCAGCGCCGGGTCGCCGAAGCTGAGCGCCAGGTCGACCGCGCTTTGCAACTCATCTGCCGCAAACACCTTGCTCATCCCGAGACTGGAGCCCTGCCCCGCCGGCTTGATGACCAGCGGAAAACCGAACTTGTCGGCGGCCAGTTTGGCGTCGCCGGTCGCTTCGATCACCATATAGTCCGGCGTGCTGATGCCGGCGGCATCGAACAGCTGCTTGCTGAGAATCTTGTTCATTGCGAGCGCCGACGCCAGAATACCGCTGCCGGTATAAGGCGTATTGAGCCACTGCAGCATTCCCTGCAATACACCGTCTTCGCCGCCAGGACCGTGCAGGGCAATCCACGCACGATCAAATCCCGCTGCCGCAAACTCTGCCAGCTCGTTCTCCGCCGGATCCCAGCCAACTGCATCAACATCTCTCGCTCGCAACGCTGCCAGCACGGCCGCACCTGAAAGCAGCGATACCTCACGTTCGCAGGAGTTGCCGCCATACATGACAACGACGCGGCCAAAGTCGGCAGCAGTGTCGATCACCATGCGTTGCTTGCTCACGATGCCGCCTCGCCGATAATGTGAACTTCGTGCACGAGCTCGACGCCATGAACGTCCGATACGGTGCTTTGCACGTGACTGATGAGCGCCTCGATATCCCGCGCGCTGGCATGGTTGCGATTGATAATGAAATTCGCGTGCTTGGTTGATACCTCGGCGCCGCCAATGCGGTCGCCTTTCAGGCCGGCTGTTTCGATCAGCCTTGCAGCAAAATCCCCCTGCGGGTTTCTGAATACGGAACCGCAGCTTGGCAGGCCCAGCGGCTGCGTGTTCTTGCGACGGGCAAGCAAAGCTTTAAGCGTTTCCTGGCTGGCCCCAACCCCGGCCTCAAACTCAAGCAGCGCCTCTACAAACCACTCATCGTTCTGGTCGTGCTCATCGTCAATACGAGTGACACTTCTGTAGCCAACCTGATACTCGCCGATCGAACGTATGCGCACGTCACCTCGCCGGTCGATTGTCGTGACCGACCGAACGCGCTCCCAGGTTTCACCACCGTGTGCACCCGCGTTCATGGCAAGCGCACCACCAACGGTGCCAGGAATGCCCGCGAAGAATTCCGACGGCCCGATGCCCCAGCGGACGCACTGCCTCGCGAGTTGCGTGCATGGCAGGCTGACCCCCGCACGCACCTGCAATGCAGCAACACGCTCGAGATCCTTGAAAATTCCGGCGGCGGCGATGACCACGCCGGGTATGCCGCCGTCCCGTACCAGCAAGTTGCTGCCGAGGCCCAGCCAGAACACCGGAGTTTCGACCGCCAACTCTCTTAAGAAGAGTGACAAATCCTCGAGACCGGCCGGCCGGAAAAACAACTCCGCGGGACCCCCGACACGCCACGACGTATGCCGGCTCATCGGCTCGTTTTCTCTGAGTTCGCCGGACACAGCGGGAATTCTTGCCGCGGCCATCATTGCTGCACCACGTTGGGAAACGCCGCTTTTTTTATCATGGCAGTTTTCATTTCAGGATCTTCAAAGAAGCCCCCTGTCTCAGCTGCCCGGGCAAACGTGCAGCGGTGGCGCCAATATCGCCGGCACCCATGGTCAGCAGAAGATCGCCGTCTTTAAGCAAGCCCTCGAGCACGGGCAGGAGTTCGTCCGTCGACTCGATAAATACCGGTTCGACGCCCCCACGGCTTCTGACCGCACGGGCAATAGCCCGGCCGTCAGCACCCGCGATCGGATCTTCACCGGCTGCATATACTTCAAGCAGAACCAGCACGTCGGCATCGCTCAGCACGGTTGCGAAGTCGTCGAGCAAATCACGCGTCCGTGTGTAGCGGTGCGGCTGAAACACCAGGACGATGCGTTTCTGCGGCCAGCCAGCGCGTGCGGCCGCCAGCGTTGCCTTGAGCTCGGTCGGGTGGTGCCCATAGTCATCGACGAGCATGACCTTGCCCGCCTGCGTGCGAATCTCGCCATGGATCTGAAAGCGTCGATCAATGCCTTCGAATTTCGCCAGTGCCTCCACAACGGCCTGATCGCTCACCTGCAATTCGCCAGCAATTGCTATCGCGGCAAGTGCGTTTCGAACATTGTGCAAACCGGGAAGTCGCAGGCTGATCTCGAGCGGCCCCTCTTGTCCCTTCCTTACGACATCGAAGGTCGACAAGCCGCCGTCAAAACGAATATTTTCTGCGCGTATGTCAGCACCGCTATCGATGCCGTAGGTAACGATCGAGCGTCCGACCTGCGAAAGGATTTCGTTGACACCGGCATCATCCGTGCATAGAACCGCGAGACCGTAGAACGGCAGGTTGTGCAGAAATTCGACAAAGCTCATGCGCAACCTGTCGATGTCAAAATCGTAGGTCGACATATGGTCCGCATCGATGTTGGTAACGATCGCAAGCATTGGCTTCAGATGCACGAAGGACGCGTCGCTCTCATCGGCTTCGGCCACGAGGTACTCGCCCTGCCCTAGCCGTGCATTCGCATCTGCACTCTTTAATCGTCCGCCAATAACGAAGGTCGGATCGAGTCCGCCTTCCGCAAGTATGCTGGCAACAAGACTCGTTGTGGTGGTCTTGCCGTGAGTACCCGCGACCGCGATCGAATAGCGAAAACGCATCAGTTCGGCGAGCATTTCGGCGCGCTGAACAACCGGCATCAGCGCCTCACGTGCGGCTGCCACTTCGGGATTGGCTTCGTCAACGGCGCTCGAGACAACAACAGCATCCGCATCGCGAATATGCTCGCTGTCATGTCCGATAAACACGGACGCACCCTGAGCCTTGAGCCGTTCGATTGCCGGATTGCTCCGGAGATCGGATCCCTGCACCTGGTACCCGAGACTAAGCATCACCTCTGCAATACCGGACATGCCGGAACCGCCGATGCCGACGAAATGGACGCAGTTGATTCGACGCATGCGTTTGATCACGTCATCGCCCCCGCTGCTTCGAGGCAATAGTTCGTGATACGCCGTAGCGCATCGGGATGTGCGAGCGCCCTTGATTTCAAAGCGCGCTGCAGCAGAGCGTCGCGACTGGCCAGCCAGTGCTTCAACAGACCGGCAAGCGTTTCGTCACTGAGATCTTTTTCGGGCATGAGTGCTGCCGCACCAGCGTCAGTCATCGGTCGCGCATTCGCCGTCTGGTGGTCATCGACTGCCGAGGGCAATGGCACGAAGATCGCGGGCAGGCCTGCGGCGGAGAGCTCCGCGACGGTTAGAGCACCAGCGCGGCAAACAACCAGATCCGCCCAGGCGTAAGCCTCTGCCATGTCCTCTATATACGGCTGCAGTTCAACATCGATGTTATGCGCATCGTAGGCCGCTTGCGCCTCGGCAATCGTTCGCTCGCCAGCCTGGTGGCGCACTATGGGTCTTAATTCATCGGACAACAATGCCAGTGCCGCCGGCACCACCTTGTTCAGTGCAAGCGCGCCCTGACTGCCGCCGAGAACCAGCAGGCGCAGCGGCCCTTCGCGCCCGGCATATCGCACTGCCGGATCTTCGAGTGCGGCAATGTCGGCGCGCACCGGGTTTCCCACCGTTTCGGTTTTGACGTTACTGGAAAAACTGCCCGGGAAGGCCTGCAGCACAACCCGGGCAAGACGCGCCAGAAGACGATTGGTTAAGCCGGCAACAGCATTCTGTTCATGTATGACCAGCGGTCTGCGCAACAACCAGGCAGCAAGGCCGCCGGGTCCGCTGACGAAGCCACCCATGCCAAGCACCGCCGCAGGTTTGTGCTTGAGAATGACTCGTAGCGATTGCATGAGAGCCAGTAGCAGCTGCAACGGCGCAAGGACGATTGAGATGGCACCTTTACGGCGCAGGCCCTTGACGCTGATCCATTCCATTTCAATTCCGGCTGCCGGGACGACTCGTGATTCGAGCCCGGCATGCGTGCCAAGCCACACGATTTCACACGACTGCTGCCGCAGCGCCTGCGCGACTGCCAGCGCCGGATAGACATGACCGCCGGTGCCACCTGCCAACACCAAAATTGGTCTTGAATTCATCGACTGTCACCGTCGATGGTGACAATCGGGAGCCAAAGTCGACGGCCGCTCATCTGCGACGCCTCTTTATTTTCTTTTTGGCATTTGCCATCCGGCCATCGGTGACCAGTTCATGATGAATTCGTAACAGCAGTCCAATACTGACCATGGCAACGATCAGGCTGCTGCGACCGTAACTGATTAGCGGCAATGTCAGCCCTTTGGTTGGCAGCAGACCCATGTTCACACCCACATTGATGAAGGTTTGCAATCCAAGCCAGGTGCCAATGCCAATGGCGAGATAAGCCTCGAAAAACCTCTCAACGTTTGCAGCGCGAATTCCCAGCATGAAAATACGCCACATCAATGCGAGGAATAGTGCGATCAATACCAGCGTCCCAAATAATCCAAATTCTTCTGCGAACACCGCAAAGACGAAATCGGTGTGTGCTTCCGGCAGGTAAAACAGTTTTTGCACTCCGTTGCCAAGGCCCACGCCGAACCATTCACCGCTGCCGATTGCGATCAGAGACTGCGTTAACTGGAAGCCGGAGTTGAAGGGATCGGACCAGGGGTCGAGAAAACCGGTCAGTCGTTCCAGTCGGTACGGAGACGTTATCGCAAGTACCACCATGCCGATGACTGCTGCACTGAAAAAAATGAAAAAGTCGCGAAACCGCGCGCCGGCCACGAACAGCATCGCCAGCGCAGTTGCCAGCAACACAATCGCGGCGCCAAAATCCGGCTCCACAAGCAATAACCCGCAGGCCAGGCTCAGGATCATCATGGGTCGCAGAAAGCCTGTGAATTGCTCGCGCAAGGATTTATTGTGGCGCACAAGGTAACCGGCGAGGTAAATCATCAGGCACAGGCGCACCGGTTCGGAGACCTGCAGGTTGATGGCGCCAATACGTAACCATCGGGTACTGCCGTTAACGGTATGGCCGATGCCGGGAACGAGGACCACCAGCAACAGTGCCAGCCCGAGCAGCAACATTAACGGACCAACGTTGCTCCAGAGCCGCATGGGAATGAAGAGGCAGGCAAAACCGGCTGCCCCGCCAAGGAGTGCAGCAATCGCTTGCCGTCCGACGTAATAGAAAGGATCGTTTTCCGCATTATCCGCAATCGAGATTGAAGCGGACGCGAGGATGACCATGCCACCGAACAGCAGCGTGACCGCGATGACGAGCAACACCGGGTCAATCTGCATCGGTGTGCGCAAGCGCGCTGGAAACGGCATCGTAATGCTTGAGGGCACCTCTATATACCTCTCGTGAGCCGCGTTGCGGGCCAGATTGATGGCGCGACGCGACGCGTGCCGAAGGGAATGGCCTGTAGGAGCGACTTTAGTCGCGAATGGATACAAATTTCGCGGCTAAAGCCGCTCCCACGGCTGGCCGCAACCCGCATGGGCCGTGGCCTGTTACACGTCTGGCGGTGTTGGACACGCTTGCCGTATCCAGATACTGTCTTCGCGTATCCGCCTTGCCAGACGTGTAACAGCCCTACGGCGCGGCCACGACAGGTATATAGAGGTGCCCTTGGGCCCATCTCATAAACCCTCATGCCGTCAGCTCCATCACCGCACTGCGAAAGTCGTCGCCGCGCGCCTCAAAATTCTGATACTGATCAAAACTTGCGCAGGCCGGCGCCAGCAGCACCGTGTCGCCCACCGCGGCTATTTCTGCTGCGCGATGTACAGCCTCGTGAAGGTCCGCAACCCGTGATGTCGGCGCCAGTCCATCGAAGGCGCGTTCGATGGCAGCAGCATCCTCTCCGAAGAAAACCGCACTGCGAAGTTTGCTGCACACAGATTTGGCAAATGCGTCGAAATCTCCGCCCTTGCCCTGCCCGCCGGCGATCAATACGACCAGTCCCGGCACCGACTCAACAGACGCCACAGCAGCGCTGACATTGGTTGCTTTCGAGTCATTGATGAAGTCGGCGCCATTGATGCGCGCGATATATTGCATACGATGCGGCAGGCCGGGGAACTCGTGCACCACCTGGAGCATCGCTGATAGCTCGAGCCCCATGAGTTCCCCGGCGGCAAGTGCCGCAAGCGCATTCGCCTGGTTGTGCGCACCGACCATTGCGATATCCGCGGTTGATAACAACAGTTGTTCACCGCGGGCCAGGAATTCCTCGCCGTCCTCGTTGACCAGTCCGAACTGACCTTCGTCTGGCGCGTCCAGCGCAAAAGAAAGTCGCACAACATCCTTTGCAAGGTGCTTTGGCGCCTCTTCATCGTCCCGGTTGATGACTGCGGATTGCGCCTCTTTTAAAATCCGGTACTTCGCACTGCGATACTCGTCCTCGCTCGCGTGCCAGTCAAGATGATCGGGCGAAATATTCAGAAGGACCGCAACCTTTAGCGGTAACGTTGCGGTTCGCTGCAGCTGAAAACTCGAGAGCTCAAGAATGTAATAGGCGGGCGTGTCCTGTTCGAGCAAATCGAGTGCCGGCTCGCCGAGATTTGCACCAGCCAGCCCGTTGATACCGGCGGCATCGCACATCAATGAAAGCAGCGTCGTAACCGTACTCTTGCCATTCGAACCGGTGACAGCGACCAGCGGTGCAACTGCATCATGGACGAACAGCTGTATATCACTGACGATTTCGACGCCGGCGTTACGCGCGGCCTGGAGCAATGGCTCTGCATCGGAAATGCCCGGCGATACGATAATCCGGCTTACATTTTTCAGCAGGCGCTCGGGCAACTGGCCCAGCACGATATCCGCATCCGGATCAATTTCACCCAGCTCAGCCAGACCAGGCGGCTTTTCGCGAGTGTCTACGAAGCGCGCCGCGATGCCCTTGCGCTTCAGGTATCGCGCGACCGACAGGCCCGTTATTCCAAGACCGAACACCAGGTTTGTGTGCCTGGCGTCCAGCGCTTTTTTTGCGCTCGCCCGCGTCTTTTCGGTCGCAGCACTCATCGAATCTTCAGACTCGCCAGCCCGATCAGGACAAGGATGACTGTGATAATCCAGAAACGGACAATGACTTTCGGCTCGGCCCAACCCTTCAGCTCGAAATGGTGATGTAGCGGCGCCATCCGGAATACACGCCGGCCGGTCAGCTTGTACGAAACAACCTGAATAATTACCGACACTGTCTCGACGACAAAAACTCCACCCATGATTGCGAGCACTAGCTCTTGCCGAACGACGACCGCTACAACACCCAGAGCTGCACCAAGCGAAAGTGCACCTATATCGCCCATGAATACCTGCGCCGGATAGGTGTTGAACCAGAGGAATCCGAGCCCTGCGCCGGCAAGTGCCGCACAGAACACCAGGATTTCTCCGGTACCGCTCACGTAGGGAATACCCAGGTATTCAGAGAAATTGACATTGCCGGTCACGTAGGCGAATACGCCGAGCGCACCGCCGACCAGAACGGTTGGCATGATTGCCAGACCATCCAGTCCGTCCGTCAGATTGACGGCATTGCTAAATCCAACAATGAAAAGATAAGTGACAACGATCTGGAACATGCCGAGTGGCAGTGCCAGGTCCTTGAAATATGGAATCAAGAGCGAAGTACTGACGTCGTCGGTCGCCATCATGTACAACGCAACGGCAGCAATGATTGCCGCAACAGACTGCCAAAGCAGTTTTTGCCACGCGGTCAGGCCTTTCGGATCCTGTAGCACCAGCTTGCGGTAATCGTCGACGTAGCCAATTGCGCCGTAGGCGAGCGTCACGAAAAGCACGACCCAGATGAAATGATTCTCGAGGTCAGCCCAAAGCACCGTACTGACGACGATTGCCGTCAGGATCAGTGCGCCGCCCATGGTCGGTGTACCTGCTTTCGGTAAATGGCTCGCAGGTCCGTCATCACGTACCGGTTGGCCCACCTGGTTCTGGCTCAGCCTTGCAATCATTTTGGGGCCGATGACGAACGACAGGATCAGCGCGGTCAGTGCGCTCAATATGGCACGCATCGTCAGGTAGCTGAATACGTTGAACCCTGATTCGAACTGGGCCAGGTAGTTGGCCAGAGCAAGCAGCATCGTTATTCGCCCCCCGCTTTGTCTGATCCGTTGCGCAAGGCATCAACAACGCGCTCCATACCCATGGAGCGCGACCCCTTGACGAGGACGTTACCGTTCCCGTCGAGAGATGCCTGCAGCATTTCGATCAACTCGTCCTGCGAGGCGAACCAGAGGCCACCGTCTCCGAACGCCGCAACTGAGTGTCTGCATAATTCACCCGTGGCAACCAGGTGCTTGATGCCGACGCTCTTGAGATCCCGGCCGACGGAGGCGTGCAATTCGGCCGCGTCATCGCCAAGTTCCGCCATGTCACCGAGTACCAGCCAGCTGTCCCCCGTCTGTGCCGCAAGAAATTTTGCAGCCGCGATCACGCTGACCGGATTCGCGTTATAGCTGTCGTCAAAAAGCGTGTCTCCCGAGACACTGTGAACCGGCTGCAATCTGCCTGCGACAGGCTGTACCGATTCCAGCCCTTTCTTGATTTGTTGTTGGTCAATATCGAGCGACGATACGATCGCCGCAGCGGCGCAGGCATGCACAACGTTGTGTACACCGAAAAGTGGCAGCGCGATTTGCAACTCGCCTTCTGGCATGTGCAATGTGAATGCGGATCCATATTCGGTCGCGTATACATCGCTGGCGTGGAAATTCGCCTGCGGCGCGAGGCCGAAACTGACGACATCAACATCGGGGATGAGTGAGCGCCAATACGGGGAAAACTGGTC